>ENA-UONZ01000885-UONZ01000885.1-human-gut-metagenome-genome-assembly--contig:-C93old-NODE-885-length-41141-cov-68.782846_pt1 | contig 41141 bp, 28 predicted proteins | sample MGYA00242468_ERZ724015 | MGnify/ENA metagenome assembly ERZ724015
ACCTTGACCTCTGATACGATAAAGAGCATTACACGGCGTAGTTGGATAATCAATTGTTTTAATTAGGCTTTAGCATCGATAGTCTCTCTGCCTTTCGGCTTCGTTCACAGGAGCGTCAGCTGACGCACGCACCTCCCCTTTGAAAAGAGGAGGTGCGTGCGGGCACTTTCTGCTCGTTCTCAGCGTAAAGCTTTAGAGATTACAGCCTGCCGCAAAACAGGTGCAAGTGCTTATGCTTTTCGCACCGGGTAGCAGGCTTCGGTAACAAATTCCTCGGGATTGGACGTTTCGTGCGGGCTGACGTGGTAGATGTTGAACATCGGGCCGTCGCATTCATAGCCGTTGTCCGCAATCCATGCGGCGATGGCCGCGTAGACCTCGCCGATCTTCTCGTATGGGCCGCGGAACGTGCAGCTTGCGACGGTGACGGCGGGAAGCGTTCTGAATTTCACATGCGCCGTATCGGGATAGCTGCCCTTGACGGTCTTCCACGCCTCGATCTCCACGTCGCGCTCCTTGTATTCCCCGTCGAGGAACGTCACGGCGCAATAGCACGGCTCGTCCGGGACGAGGCGCATATCGTCCGTCTCCTCACAGAGCGTCTTCCAGACGTTTCCTTCTTCTGCATAGCACGGGATGGTCGTATGGACACAGGCCGCATAGCGTTCGGGGATGGTCTTGATGGTCACATTGTACTGCATAATGTCTTCCTTTCCCAGCCGGTTTCGGGCTGATTCCAGAAGCAGCATCTGCCGCGCTGTTTTTGCCGCGTCGGCTTCCAGCTCGCGCCGTCTTGTCTCAAAGTACGGCGCGAGTTTTTCTGCGTCATGGCCGATCTCGGTCATGCGGCACACGTCGGCGAGGGAAAAGCCCATGTCCCGCAGGGCCGTGATCCAGCAGATCTGCGGCAGCTGATCCTCTCGGTAATAGCGGTAATCCGACTCCGGATCGATATACGCCGGGTGCAGCAGGCCAATCTCGTCGTAGTAGCGCAGCATACGGATACTGACTCTGGACAGTTTTGAAAATAATCCGATTTTCAGCATTGCGGTACCTCCATGCTGTTTTTTGAGCTCCCCGACAGCATACAGCCTGACACAGTGTCAGAGTCAAGCGCGAATTTTATTTTTTGCCGTTCTGCCCGACCAGACGGAGCACGGCCATTACGGCGCCGTACAGGATGCCTGCGATTGCCCAGATGAACCAGCTGTATTTGGGCTGCGCGTTGCCATACGGCCCGAAGGTGTAGAACATGAAAATAGCAGTCACGATCAGCCAATAGCAGACACTGACTGTCCCGATCAGGCGGCTTTTGGACTTTCTCTGGCGGGTGTAGTCGCCCTCCTCCAGCAGCTTTTCCATCGCGGCGGTCTGCGTTCCGGCGTAGACGAACACGATGCAGGCCAGCGCGACAAAGCCCAGCAGCAGGCACACCGCGCCGATGTACATGAGATCTGAGCCGGAAAGGCACATCGCCAGAAACAGCGGCAGGACGGACATGATGCACAGGATTGTGCCGATCATGTTCAGACGGTTCGCCGTGGGCTGGAAGTCCTGCTGGCGCTGCCTGACCATGCCGCTTACGCCGTATTCCGTCTCAAACGGCTCGGTTTCCAGAAACGCAAATTCCCTGACCTGCGCGCCGCTGGACAGGAAAATGCCGACTGCGGCGGCGACCAGAATGATCAGCGCGCTCATGCCGATGCCCGCCGCCGCGTTTTCCGTAACGCGGGCGGTGTATTCGCTCAGCCCGCCGAGCAGGATCAGCGCAATGGGCGAGATCACGCACAAAAACGTGGCCAACGCCAGCCTTGGCGCGGCGGCGCGGCGCAGTTCCAGATAGCGCGAGGCCTCCTCCATGCTCACGCGGCGGCGCTGCGGCTGCTCGGGAAGGCTGGGCGCAGGCTCCTGCTCTTCCAGTTCATCCTTTAATAAGTAATCCGTGCTGACGCCGAAAACGCGGCTCAGCTGGACGATCTTGTCGAGGTCTGGAACGGACTGCGCGCCCTCCCATTTGGATACGGACTGCCGCGAGACGTTCAGCTGCTGCGCAAGTTCCTCCTGCGACCAGCCCGCCTTTTTCCGCAGGGCGATCAATTTGTCTGCAAAGATCATGCGTGTTTCCTCCTCTGGTTGATGCCGCTATTCTACGGGATTTTGCAGTTGCATGCCAGCAAGTCCGCCTGAAAATCTGTCAACTGCCGGTTGCGGCACTGCAATTTCAGGATTTCTTTATACTTCGTTTACAAACTGTTCACCACAAACCGGGCAAAATCCGGTATCCTTGGAGCATAAGGAAGCTGCTTCACGGAAAGTTCCGCGGAGAGACAACAGCAGCCTTTCAAATAGACATTCATCCATTTCTCCTCTCTTTTCTCTTTTTCTCTCAAGGAAAGCCGCCGGCAGCGCATGCCGGCGGCTTTTCGCGTCCTCAGCGCGCGGCGAACAGGAAGCCGCTGCGCAGAGAGTGTGCCAGATTGAACCGGCGTGCTGCTGTTTCGCCTTCAAACCGGATATCGGCAAACGGGCCGTCTATGGATACGATACGGCCCATGCCGTATTTTTTATGCCGGATGACGCTCCCCGGCCCGAGTGTCTGCGCGTTCGGCGTTGTCTGTGCTGCGGCAGGTGCTCCCGGCGCCTGCCAGACCTCCGCGCGGCTTTGCTCAAGCAGCATCTGTCCCGCACGCATGAGCCTGTCACCGTCCGGAAATGCAAGGAGCATCTCGTCTTCGCACTGCGCCAGAATGCGTCCCTCGCCGTGCGTTTCGTGGCGATAACGCAGACCACAGGCGTTTTCCGGCACGATGGCAGCGAAATCGTCCTTTGCGCGCACCGGAACAGGCAGATAGCCCTGCGCCTCCCTGATAAACGCGGATGGTGCATCCGGGTAATCGAACAGTGTCAACTCGTCCTTTGCCCGCGTCATGGCGACGTAGAAAAGCCTGCGGTCTTCTTCGTACTCCCGACGCTCGTCCGCCGTTCCGTCTGCCGCGTCCGGCCGGGACGGGAGCACGCCGTCGTGGATATCCAGCAGATACACCCGTTCATATTCCAGCCCCTTGCTTGAATGGATCGTTGAAAGCGTCAAGCGTGCATCCGGCGCGTCCGTATGTACGCGGATGGTTTGCCGCAGCGTGTCCAGCCGGGCCAGAAACGCCTCCGCCGACGGCTCCCGCGCGGCAAGCATCTGCAGAATGAAATATTTTCCGGGATCGAGCCGCCGTTCGGTCACAAAACCGCCGTAGCCCAGCGGGCCCCAGATCGTGCGCATCAGCGCTTCTCCGGGCAGCGTTTCCAGTGCCTCGAACCCCGCCTTTAAACGCCGCACGCGTTCAAGCCCCTCATCCGATAATCCTGCCTGCGCCAGCAGGCAGTCCAGAATCGGCGTGTTTGTACGTCCGCTCTGTATGCAGGCGGCCTGCGCCGCCTCCTTGGAGATCAGGGCACCGAATTTATAATAAATGCGCAGAAAGCGTTCCGCGTCGTCCGGCGTTGCGGCGAAGCGCAGAATGTCCTGCACGTCGCAGACAATGCGGTGGGTAAAAAAAGTGTCGTCAAAGCTGCGGCAGTGGTATGGAAGTCCGGCGCGCTCCAGCGCGTCGATCAGCGGAAGGGCGCTATCGTTGTTGCGGTACAAAACGGAAAACGGCGCGCCCTGCTCCCCAGCCAGCGCCAGCAGATACCGGTACTGCGCCTGCCGCGAGGCTGCGTGCGCAAGATGCACCCGGCGGCCCTTCGCCCTTGTTGCGCGGATGGTCTTGGAATAGCGCTCCCGGTTTCCCTCAATAAACATGCCTGCCAGCCGCAGAATTTCCGGCGTAGAGCGGTAATTGTCCTCCAGCAGCAGCGTCTTCGCGCCCGGCCAGACCGCAGAAAAGCGCAGCAGCGCCTCCGGATAGGCCGCGCGGAAGCCATAGATGCTCTGATCCTCGTCGCCGACCATGAAGAGATTCCCGGTCTTTTGCGCCAGCAGTTCAATGATCGCATGCTGCACGCGGGATGTATCCTGCGATTCGTCCACGCAGAGATAGGGATAGTGTTCCTGAAATTCTGCCAGAATTTCGGGCCGCTTTCTGAGAATCGCCAGCGCGTAAGCCATCTGATCGTCGTAATCCATCTGCCGCGCTTCGCGCAGCGCGGCACAGTAGCGCGCGTAGAGTTCGGCAAAGTGCGGCAAGCTGAAGTCCTGCGCGGCGATTTCGTCCGTGCTTAGCATCATATTCTTACAATAGGTGATCGCCGTGCGCACCTCGCGGATGGTACTGTCAGTGGGATATTCGCCGTTCAGTTCCTGATAGATGCGCCCGACCAGTGAGGCCAGTTCTCCGGCGTTCTCCAGCAGTTCAAAGGCTGGGCCGCGCTGCCGTCCGCAGACCTCAATGATTTTAGCTGACAGCCCGTTGATCGTGCGGAATTCCGGCGTTCGCCCGGCAAGGTCCGGGAAACGTGCGGTAAAGCGTGCGCGAAGTTCCCGCGTAGCAGCGACGGTGTAGGTCACGGCCAGAATGCGTGCCGGGTCGATGCCGCAGCACAGCGCCATATAGCCGAGCCGCGTCACCAGCACTGTCGTCTTTCCGCTTCCGGGCACGGCCAGCAGCAGAACCGGCCCCTCCGTCTCCATGACAGCGGCCTTCTGCTGCTCACTGAACTGCGGCATATAGCGGGCGGTAAATTCCTCCTGCGTCATACGGACAGTTCCAGCACGACCGGGCAGTGGTCGCTGCCGAGCACGTCCGTGCGGATTTCCGATGAAACCACGCGCGGCAGCAGCCGTTCGGAGACAATAAAATAGTCAATACGCCAGCCTGCGTTATTTTCGCGCGCATGGAAGCGGTAACTCCACCACGAGTATACGCCCGCCAGATCCGGGTGCAGGCGGCGGAACGTGTCGGCAAAGCCAGAGGACAGAAGCCGCGTCATCTTTGCGCGCTCCTCGTCGGAAAACCCTGCGTTCTGCCGGTTTGCTTTCGGGTTTTTAATGTCGATCTCTTCATGTGCAACGTTCAGATCGCCGCAGTAAACAACCGGCTTTTCCGCGTCCAGCCGCAGCAGATATGCGTGCAGCGCGTCCTCCCACTGCATGCGGTAATCGAGGCGCTTCAATCCATCCTGAGAATTGGGCGTATAGCAGCAGACAAGATAAAATTCTGGGTATTCCGCAGTGATGAGCCGCCCCTCGTGGTCATGCTCGTCGAGTCCGAGTCCATACCGAACAGAAAGCGGGGCCTGCTTTGTCAGAATCGCCGTGCCGGAATAGCCCTTTTTCTCGGCAGAATAAAAATAGCGGTGATAGCCATGCAGTTCAAAGACCGCCTGCTCCGGCTGAAGCTTTGTCTCCTGCAGGCAGATCACATCGGCGTTTTCCTGCGTGCAGTAGTCAAGAAAGCCCTTGCCGAGACAGGCCCGCAGACCGTTGACATTCCAGGATACCAGTTTCATAGATACCTCCAAGTGAAAAAAATCTTCCCATGAGAGGGAAGAGTCAGGGTGCATAAAGACTTTGCGGATTTATAGGGCAGTACGGATTTGCGGCAGTCCTGTAGGGGCCGATGCCTACATCGGCCCGCTGGGAAGTTGCGACTTTGCCGCAGATTTCCGTAAAACCGGTACATTCTGCGGGCGGACAGAGTCGCCCGCCCCTACAGGAGAGAGCGGGAGGCGTTGTAGGGGCCGACGACTCTGTCGGCCCAAAAAATATAACGAATTCGCCGAGAATTCCCGTAAAACCGGTGCAATCTGCGCGGGCCGATGTAGGCATCGGCCCCTACAATGAAATTTGGTGGTGCACACGGGGGTGCATCGGTCTATGCTTTTCGCCCCTGCCTGCTGCAACCCCTCAGGCGCTGCGCGCCAGCTCCCCTTTCAGGGGAGCCGTTATTCTGCTGTTTCCTCCGCGGCTGTCTCCGGCAGCTGCATATCGTCGAAGGCGTTCTGTGCGTCGTCGAAGATCACCTGTACCTCAGCGAACGCGTCCTGAAGCCGGGAAAGGCCGGTGGACAGGTCGGCTGCCAGCGCGGCAATCTCCTCGCCGGAATCCATATAACGGGTACGGGCGTCCTCGCAGAGATTCGACAGCTGCGCATAGATGCGCCGGGCGCGCACAGCAGCGTTGCGTTCGGTTTGCTCGGCGCGGCGGTAGGCGGTCAACTCTTTTTCGGTAAGCGACGGTTCCTGCACCGGTTCATCCGGCTCATTTTCTGTTTCCGGCTCTTCCGGCTGCGGCACCGGCTCCGACGGCTGCGGGTCGGGGCGCGTCAGCAGTTCCTGTTGCGCCTCTTCGGCCTTTTTCAACTGCTCCGCCAGATCAGAGCCTTCCTGCGCGAGCGCGTTCACCTGCCCGGAAAGCGCGTCGTTGTCCGCCTGTGCCTGCTCCAGACGCTTCTGCAGACCTGCCAGTTCGACCTGAAGGCGCGCATTTTCAGCGGCAAGCTTATCGCGCTCGTCAGTCAGCTTGCGCAGGGCCTTCTGGTGCTCAATGGACGTCGATTCGATATAATTGACAACGTCGGTGCGGTTAAAACCGCTGACCGCCGTGCGAAACTTTGAAAAATCAGCCACCTGCTGTTCCTCCTGATCTCCGATTTTGTCTCAGTATATCACGAAAAGCGACAAAAAACAACTGGGCGTGCCGCCCGTGCGCCCGCTTTCGCACAGATTTTATGAATTGTTCACAGACGCTGGTTTTTCATTTGTATGATTGCAGACCGGCAGAAAGACTGCTATAATAAATCGCATCTGAAAGACAGCGAGGGAGCAAACGATGGAATACAACAAGCTGATCGCCGAGATGCACACCGGCGACGATGTAGAGGGGTTCTATGTCCTGAAAGACGCATTTTTGAAGACGACGGCGGCGGGGAAGCCGTTTTTATCCGGCGTTCTGGCAGACCGATCCGGTGTGATCGATCTGAAGGTCTGGGACTACTCCGGCCCCATCGGTGCGCGACCAGAGGATATCGGCCGCGTCGTCAAGATTCGGGGGCAGGTATCGGAATTCAAGGGCGCACCGCAGCTGACGGCGGGCCGCATCCGCATGGCGGACGGGAACGACCAGTATGACCTTTCCACTCTCGTGCCAACCGCCCCGATTGACACGGATGCGCGTGTCGCGGAGATTGAGCGCATGATCGACTCCATGGAGGATACGGATTATCAGTCCGTCGCCCGTGCGATGCTCACGCGGCATCTGGACGCGTTCCGCTCCATTCCGGCGGCCAAAAGCGTCCATCACAGCTTCCTGTCCGGGCTTCTCATGCACACGTCCAATATGCTGCGGCTGGCAGATTTTCTGTCCGGACTTTACGGCGAGATCATCGACCGGAGTCTGCTGCTGACGGGGACGCTGCTGCATGATTTCGCAAAGGAAAAGGAATTTACATTCTCCGGCCTTGGGCTGGTCACAGATTATTCGCTGTCCGGCCAGCTGATCGGCCATCTGGTGATGGGCGCGCAGGAGGTGCAGCAGTGTGCGCAGGAACTCGGCATCCCGGAGGAAAAAAGTCTGCTTTTACAGCACATGATCCTTTCGCACCACGGCGAGCCGGAGTTCGGCGCGGCCGTGCGCCCGATGTGCGCCGAGGCAGAACTGCTCTCTGAGATCGACCTGATCGACAGCCGTATGGAAATTTACGCTGAAGCGCTTCAGGATCTGCCCGTCGGAAGCTTTTCCAACCGTATCTTTGCACTGGACAAAAAAATCTACCGCCACGGGTGATTGCCCGCAGCCGCCTTTGAAAAAAGGGGAGGCGGGCACCGCAAAATAAAGAAAGATTTTACAAATTCGCTGTAAATTAAGCAGACAGCATCTTGCATTTGCAGATCACTTCGTATATAATTATTGTGCTAATACTAGGGGTAGTGTAGGCTGCTGTGACATTTTGTTACAGTTTTGGATCTGACAGAAAGCCAGACCGAGACAAGGGAGGAATGCGAAGAATGAAACGCAACCGAATACTGGCCATTGGTATCGCACTGCTGCTGGCCGTGCAGCTGCTGGTGCCGCTTGCCTGCGCCGCAGGTGCGACGCTGAAGTTCACGGCCCCGGACAAGCTTCCGGAGGTGGGGCAGACCTTTACCGTTACGGTTGACTTGTCCGGCAACACAGGCCTGTGTGCTGTGCAGATCAAGCTGGGCTATGACGATTCCGTTGTTGAATGCACCGGCGTTGAAAACGGTGAACTGATCGGCGACATGCTCTCTGCAAACAATACGCATGCCACGCGCGACGGTATCGGCGCGATTATCGCGGCGGCGGGCACCAAGACCGTCAAGACCGACGGCAGCCTTGTTGTGTTCACCTTCCGTGTCAAGGCTGCGGGCGACGCGAAGCTGACCCTCGCCGATGCGCTCCTTTCTGACATTGACGGCAAGGCGCTTTCGCTTTCCTATTCGCTCCCGGCGCTGATCGTGCAGGGCAGCGGCTCCGACAGCGGCAGCGGTTCCGGCTCTGACGCCGAAAAGCCGGGCACGGACGATAAGAAGTCCGAGGATGATAAGAAATCTGAGGATGAAGAAAAGCCCGAGGATGAGGAAAAGCCTGCGGATGGCGCGCAGGAGGAAGTCAAGTCCGGCTCCTTCCGCGACGTGACCAGCACGCACTGGGCGTTTGACTCGGTCGAGCGGGCAGCGGAACTGGGCCTTGTCACCGGCTATTCCGACGGCACCTTCCGACCCGACACCCCCGTGACCCGTGCGCAGTTCGTTCTCATGCTCTGGCGTATGTGCGGCAAGCCCGCCGCAGCCAAGGCAGCCTCGTTTGCCGACGCCAGCGCCAGCTGGTATCAGGACGCGCTGAGTTGGGCCGTGGAGAAGGGCTATGTGAACGGCCTGTCCGATACACGCTTCGGCCCCGACGCGCCTATCACGCGCCAGCAGGCCATGGCCATTCTCTTCCGTCTGAACGGCGGCCAGAGCGGCTCGGAACAGATGCTGACCGGCGTTTATGAGCAGACCTTCACCGACAGCGGAACCATCGCCTCCTGGGCGAAGGATGCGACATGGTGGGCGGTTTACCACGAACTTGTTTCCGGCACCGGCGGCAGCCGCATCGCGCCGGAAGCCAACGCGTCCCGTGCACAGATCGCGGCGATTCTGCTGCGGTATGCAGATAAATTTATGACGATGGAGGAAGCGGCATGAAAAGAAGAATGCTTGCGCTTTTGCTTGCGGTGCTGATGCTCGCCATGCTCACCGCCGCCGCATTCGCAGAAGACACAGTCCTTGGCGTTTACAATGTGACGGGGCCCCTGACGGTGCTGAACGGCACAAAGAATGGCAGCTTCTACGCAGACGCGAACGAGTTTGAGTTGAACTGCAGCGGCCTGACCGGCGAGTATTCACTTGTGCTGCTTCTCGAAGGCGACAGCCCCGTCCCCACAGACGGGAACATCCAGTACATCGACCAGATGAGCATCGCAAACGGCGCAGTGAAATTCACACTGAAGCCTAAAGCGCTGAAGGTAGGTACATACAACATCTACATCAGCACGACCGACGAGGCGCTCAAGAAGGTCGCATCGTTCAAGTACGGCGAGAAGCCGCTGATTGAACTGGGCGATGCAAATAACGATGGCAAAGTAGATACAAACGATGCAACCGCGATTTTGCTTTATGTTGTTAACAAATACACAATGACAGATGAGCAGTTGATGGCTGCAGATGTGAATGGCGATCATACGGTCAATACAAATGACGCGGTTGCAATTCTACTTCAGATTGTCGGAAAATAATGACTTTAAATGAGAGGTAAGAAACTATGAAAAGAATTCTTGCGCTGGTGCTGGCAGTTACGTTGCTGCTGTCCCTTTTTGTGGCACCGGTTGCCGCTGAAGGCGGCGAGATCAGCTTCGAACCCGCACCGTCGGTTAATTTGACGGCTGTTTCGTATGCAGTAAAGAGCCACACCTATATTTCGGATACAGGCGCAATTACAAGTGCCAAGCCGAATGAGTTGCTTGCGGTGAAGCTTACGCTTACGAATAACGCTGAGAAAACTTTGAACTGGGCAGGCGGCCAGTTTTTCATCAAGTATGATGAAACCGCATTTGAGCCCTACAGCTTTATCTATAAAGATGAAGATGCTGGTGAAGAAATTACTGTAGGTCCGATTGCGAAAGCACTGCCAAAGGAAAACAATGGTTTCAATTATAACAGTAAGTGGATTGGCTCTGAAAACGTCGATGTTCCGGGACTGATTCAGTTTACAAAAGCATCTGCTGAAGGACAGAAAGCAATTAATAAGAACGAGTCGATTACGATTGCTTACATCCTTTTCAAAGTGAAAGCTGGAGCCGAAAATGGCGTGCAGAAGTTTGAGTTTGATACTACGCGCCCCAACGCGGTGTCAGCTGCCGAGGAAATCAATACGGCATCGAGCAACATTGCAGGCATTGATTTTTCGGAAATTCATACAGACAATGTCAGCGTGGTAGAGGGCGCTGCCCCCACGCTTGCTGCTACCTCTATCAGCAAGAATGAAGTTGTATACGGTAGCGACGAAGTGCTCACCATGGGCGCAACGTCTACCTCCAACAAGGACATCACCAGCTTCGTCACCTTCAAGGTGAAGGATGCAGAAGGCAACGACGCTGCTGGCTTCGTTGTCAACAACGGCAATGAACTGAATGTTGCTGCAGCAGATGCTGGTACCTATACTGTCACTGCTGAGCCGAATGGAAACAACTGCAGAATCGATGAGAGCGTGACTGTTCAGAACGCAACCTTCACGATCACCAAGCAGGAGATCACCGCGCCCGTTGCAACGGTCACGAGTTTTGCCAAGGGTCAGCGAATCTTTGACCTGAACGTCGAGACGACGACTCCCGGCCTTTCTGTGGGCTATACCTGCTATGAGGGCACGAATACCGATGGCAATCCGCTTGATTCCCAAGAGAAGTTTAAGGCGGGCACGCTTTACAGCATCGTGATCGGGCTGGAAGCGGACAAGAACCATGTGCTTAACGCCCAGACGCTGACCGTCACGGTCAATGGCGGTGAGCCGCAGACGGTCGCAATCGAGGAGAGCGGATTTGCCGGTGCATACAAGGCTGTTGTAACAGCTACGACTGCGGATAAGGATGCCCTTGCGCTGCTTCTGACGCCCGGCACTACGCCCAATGCGCACTATGGCATGAAGCTCAGCGACCTCAGCTTCACCGGCGGTACGGTAATTGCTGCTGGCGATGAAACCAAAACACCGATTGACGGTCACTTTGAATGGGTGGATTCTACGCAGGATGTCGGCGACCCGACCGTTTACGACGGCACATCTGAGCCGAACGGCAGACCATTCGCGGCAAAGTTTGTCCCGACTGACAGCGAGAACTATGCCGAGCTTTCGCTCAACGTTCGTGTGCACGTCCATAAGGCCACAATTTCTATTTCCGGTATTAACAGCTGGAACTACACAGAAGCTTTCAAATATGACGGCACTGTGCACAAGGTTGAACTGGTGATTCCGGAAGACCTGCAGGGCAAGATCAAGGTTGACTACGAAAACAACACGGCAACGGACGTTAACACCTATAAGGCGACTGCAACGATCAGCGCGGTGGACGATGCGCATTATGCAATCTACGAGTCCGTTACGACCAGAGAACTGGATTGGGCGATCGTCAAAGGCGACCTCGCGCCGACGGACGCAGAAAAATCCGTGCTCTTCGGTACAAAGGAAGTCACGGTTACTCCGGCTGATTTCGGTCTGACGCAGGACGGCATTAAAATTGAGGTTACTCACGCGGGAAATAGCCTGATTACAGGTTACTTACCAAGCGATGACATGCGTTCTGTCACGTTTACGCTGAGAGATACGGATAAGACAGATGCTGCTAATAACGCGTCTGACACGGCTACATTGAAATTCTCTTCGGCGAATTATAACGAGGAGTCCGGTACGCTCACCATCAAGATCATTGACAAGAACACCGACGCGGATACGCTCAAGATCGACGTTCCTGCTACCGTCACCTACGGCGATACTGTTACCCCCAGCGTCGGCGAGTCCAAACCGGCAGGTGCAGGCGACGTCACGTTCAAGTTCTTCGACGAGGACAACCATGAGGTGCTCACCACCGCGCAGCCGTTCGACGCAGGCACCTACAAAGTTACCGCATCCTGCGAGAGCGAGAGCACAATCTACACCGCAGAAGCGACCTTCACGGTCGAACCGCGCGAGATCGAAGCCAAGGACGTTGCCTTTGATAAGGAACTGACCTACACCGGCAATGAACTGACCCAGACTGTGACCGTCACAGTTAACGGCAAGACCCTGACCGTCGGCACGGACTATACCGTTTCCGACCTGACCGGCACTGAGCCGGGCAGCTATCCCGTTACCGTCGCCGGCACGGGCAACTACACTGGTGAGGTCACAAAGTCCTTCACCATCAGCAAGGCGCAGATCTCCAGCGCTGCGATCACCTATGATGCCGGCCCCTATGGCTACACTGGCAAGGAATGGAAGCCTGAAGTTACCGTTTCCTTCAACAGCGCTACGCTGACAGCTGGCAACGACTACACGGTTTCCTATGAGAACAACATCAACGCCGGTACTGCGAAGATCATCATCACCGGTATAGGCGATCACTTCACGGGCTTGACGGAAAAGACCTTCACTATCAATTCTGCGGAAATTTCCGGCTGCACGTTCGCGCCTATCGCTGACGTGACCTATAACACCAAGGCACATACTCCGGAAGTGACCGTTGCGATCAGCGGCAGAACGCTTGAGGCAGATAAGGATTACACCGTTTCTTACGCCTCCAACGTCAACGCTGGTACTGCCACCGTCACCGTCACCGGTAAGGGCAACTTCACCGGCTCGGCGAACACGACCTTCACGATTGCAAAGGCTGACCTGAACCTGAGCGTCTACACCATCTCGAGCCTCTGCACCGAGACTGAGGTGAAGACCAGCACACTCCCGTCCAACTTCTTCCTCGCCGACGAGACGGAGACTGGCTTCTCCATCGCACTCACCGCCGCTGGCGGCGACGCGATCTTCACGCAGGCGCCCGCTGTGGTCGATGGCGAAAACATGATCACCTACCAGCTGAACGGCGGAACCGGCGAAGCAACTTTCAACGTGACTGTCACGCCGGTCTCCAGCAACTACAAAGCCGGCACCTATGATCTGAAGATCCAGGCCTATGACAAGACCAACGTCTCCAACCGCATCGTCTTTGAATCCGGCTCCGCTGTCTACACCGGCTCCGGCATCAAGTACGAAAAGGCAACCATTGCAGGTCACTCCAGCGGCATGCGCTATACCTACGCCCCCGATGTAGCGACCGGTGCAACGCTCGACGCAGCTGGCCTCCCGCTGACTGTCGGCACCTACACCGTCACTGCGACCTACTCCGATGCAAGCAGCTACGGTTACAAGACTGCGACCTTCACCATCACCAAGGCGACCCCGGCCGGCACGCCCGCCTACACCAAGATCGAGACGAGCGGCAAGACCCTTGCTGACACCAAGCTGACTGTCGGCACGATTCGCCCGGCCGGTACCATCGCATGGGATCTGCCCCTCACGACTGTGCTTAAGGATGGCAAGGAATACGCATGGACTTTCACCCCGACTGACACGCACAACTATACGACGCTCACCGGCAAGCTGATTCCCTATGTTGACGACGGCACGGATTATATCCCCGGCGTGATCAACGGCAACTCCGGCAGCTTCAACTTCCATGATGTGAGCCGCTTCGACTACTTCTACGACGCAGTCAAGTGGGCCGCAGAAAACGGCATTGCCTCCGGCACGGGCCGCTACACCTTCTCCCCCGACGCCGTCTGCACCCGTGCACAGACTGTCACCTTCCTCTGGCGTGCAGCCGGTTCCCCGATGCCCAGATATCGCACATGCGCGTTCACGGATGTGGACGCCCGCGATTACTATTACAACGCAGTTCTCTGGGCAGTTGAGCAGGGCATCACCACCGGCCTCACGGCTACCACCTTCGGCCCTGACGTCACAGTAAGCCGCGGACAGGTTGCAACGTTCCTCTACCGCGCAGCCTCCGCATCCAAGCCCAATACGTTTAACCCCTTCACGGATGTTAAGACTACGGCTTATAACTACGACGCCATCCTCTGGGCTTATGACAACCGCATCACCACCGGCACCAGCGACACGACCTTCAGCCCGGACGCTTCCTGCACCCGCGCACAGATCGTGACTTTCCTCTACAGATATTATCAGGGGCGCTGAAGCTAGATAAAAAAGGGTCGCTGCCCCGCGCAGCGGCCCTTTTTCTCATCCATGCGCAAAAGAGAGAGGAGTATTGACATGAAAACACAACTCAAGCGCCTGCTGGCGCTGAATCTGGCGATCATTCTGCTGCTCTGCGCCGTCTTCCCGGCCTCCGCCGCAGGAACTGCGGCCCAGCCCGCCGCCGACGTCCAGCCCCAGCAAACTGCCCAACCCACCGAAGATTCCACCCAACCGCAGACCACCGCACCCAACCCCGGTACGCACACCCTCACCATCAATGGCGAAACCCGCACCATCGGCACGGAACGGCAATCTGGAGTAGGCTGGACTTCTGTTGCCACTATGAACGGTGATGGAGAGCCGGTATACGCACTGACGCTGAACGACTACAAAGGCGACCCAATCACGATAACATCCAATCACGATTATACGGGCTCGACCCGCCCAATCGTCATGCTGCGCTTCATTGGCCAATGCAATATCAGAGGCAGACAGGACAGCGCGGCGCTGTCCCTCAGCGGATATCGCGGGCTGGTCATCATGATGGACGAGAGCACCGTGGCTGGCAGCTCAGCGCTCTCCATCGGCGGCAATCCCACCATTTCCATCCCGGACGGCTGGGTTCGTCTCGACAGCAATGAGATCACGCTCACCAGCTGGAACGGCGACCCGGCAGTGAACGCCCAAAGCGTGAACTGCGATCTGCCGACCTACAAAACCAAAGACAACGGCAATGGCGGGATCTGGTTCATCAGCACAGCCGAGCCGCGCACCGTCACCGTCAAGGGCAACGGCGGCACGAACTGGAACGGTACGACAGACGATGTGACCCTGACCTGCGAGGAAAACAGCCAGCTTGATCTGGCGAACGCCTTCACGCAGAGCAAAAAATACGTGGCATATTATCAGGGCGACGATGGGCAAACGTATTCGCCGTTCCTGATCTACCCCGACCTGAAGCCGGGCAATACAGTCCTGACCGCCGTCTGGGATAAATGCGATTATGAGATCCCTGCGATCTTCTACGGAAATCTCGGAGACGACAGAAACGTTACCGTGGTCGACGGCAGCAGAGAATGGACAGCGCCCATGTTCGAGCCATACGATATCTCGCAGTATCATAACACGCCGCTCTGCTGGGAAAATCAGATCGGCGACCGGGTCACGCAGCTGCTCTCCGGGCAGAAAATGCCCGCGCTGACGCGCCCGACCGCGTACCACGCCGTATATACCGTCTCGGAGACCGGCCTGATCTTCTGTGCCAACGGCGAGACGTTCGATTACGGCTGGGTCGTGTTGCAGCCGGTCTATACGTATACTGCAAATGAAAACTGGAGCCGGTGCGAAAGCGGGAAGAAGTTCCTGAGCTGGAACACAAAGCCCGACGGCACTGGCAAGACCTACGCCAACGGCGAGGACGTTCCGGAGTCGCATAACCAGCTCGTCTGGCTCTACGCGCAGTGGGAGCAGAACGGCCCTCAGCCCGGCATCCACACACTTACCATCGGCAATGAAACCTACAAGATCGGTACAAACCCAGTGAGCGGAGAAGGCTGGGAAGCCTATGCGTTCCTGAACGGCGACAACGAGCCGCTGCTCGTGCTGGCCCTGAACGATTATAAAGGCGGGCCAATCAGAATTTCCGATCCAACCGGTGTCGGAACAGCCAAGCAGGTCTACGCGCTGGTCAGCATAAGCGGAACCAATACTGTCACGGCGCAGTCCGGCGCAGGCATCACCGCGGAAGGCTATACCGCTCTGACCATTGAACGCTACAGCCGGACGGCATCCCTCACCGTCAGCGGCCAGCCCGCCGTTCAGACGGATGGCTGTCTGCAGATTTTCAGCGGCGGCATCACCCTCGACGGCGGAACCGGCGCGGCATATGCGGCTGCGAACGGCTTCGTCTATAACGACGGACGCTGCGAGGCAAACGAAACGAAAACAGGCGACCTCGTGACGAAGCTCGTCATGCGGGATATCTCCCATTATCTGGTCGTCGACAGGCAGCGCTATTATCTCAGCGAACAGTACCCGCATGTCTCCGGCAGCGGATGGGGCGCGTCGCTCATCAAAAACGGCGACGGCCTGCCGACCCTCTGCATCAGCCTGTACGGCTACGCGGGAGGCGCAATCTCGTTTAGCGCACCGTATAACGCGGGCGAGACAGCAGACGTGATTGCGATCCTCAACTACACTGGGCAGAACGAGATCACAAACGAGGCCGGGCCTGCGGTCAGAGCCAGCGGTTATTCGTGGCTGACGCTTCAGGAACAGGCAAACGGCAGTTCGCTCACCTTCAGCGGCAAGCCCGCTGTTCGGACAGACAAGGGACTGACCCTGAGCGGACGGAACATCACGCTCGATGGCCTGAACGGCCCCGCATATACGGCAGGTTCGTTCAGATACGACGGAAGCGTATGCAGCGTGAACGAGGAACGGCAGGATGGTGTCGTTGTGCGCGTCACGACAGGCGAGCCGATGCGTGTCACGATCACGGTCTACAGCGACGAGGCAAAAACGCAGACAGTCACACGGACGGTGAATCAATACGGCCTTGTCGACCTTACCAACCTTTTCACGCAGGCAAAAAAGTATGTCAGATTCTATAAGGACGAAAACGGCAACTGGTATGGGGCGCTGTTCAACGCAGACCGCGATCTGGAGCTGACAGCGTTCTGGGAGGACTGCAACGCGGAGGTTCCTGCCGTGTTCTATGTAAACGCAACGAACTTCACAGAGGTAAAGGCCGTTGACGCGGCGGCGGACGGATGGAAAGCGCCGGAGCAGGCCGGATATACCAACGAGTACGGGCAGACGTCGGTGACCTATGAGTTCCTCTGCTGGGAGCGGAAAACCGAAAACGGGTACACCTATCTTCTGCCCGGACAGGAGCAGACTGCGCTGACAGCAGGCGTGGGCTATTATGGCCGGTATACAAGCAGCACAACGGGCATCGTCTTCTACGCAAACGGTGAGACATTCCCGAACGGCATGGCCGTTGTGGAGGACAGCAATGCCCGCCGGACGATGAGGAGAGGCTCCCAGAACGGGAAAGTCCTGACCGGCTGGAACACTGAGCCCGACGGCTCCGGCACAAGCTATGCGGCGGACGGCGAAGAAGTCCCGGCGGCGCACACCAGCCTTGTCCGCCTCTACGCACAGTGGGACGACCCCGAAAACAGCGTGCGCGTCAGATTCTACGCCGGTGCGGTGGGTTATGACGAAGAAAAATGGCTTCCGCGCGGCAGCCAGATCCAACTACCGGAGTTGGGGGCGTTGTACGGACAGGAACAGCCGTATTGGGATGTGGATTTCATCTATGCGGATGGAAGAAGAATCCGTGAGAACAAGCATCTGTCCGGCCAGACCATCACGATCCCGGCAGATGCAGCTGAATGCAGACTCAACGCCTATTGGCTTCCGGCGGAGCCGCTTGTGATCGGAGGTAGAAGCTTCTCGCTTTCCAATAGAACCAGCAGCTTTTTCGGAGAAAACTGGAGCGTACGGTATTATCCATATGAGGGGCTATTTATCGTGCAGCTGTACGGATATCAGGGATCGGCGATCAGCCTGCCTGCGTATACACAGCTGAGAGTCGGATTTGGTGAAAACACGATCACAGCGGCAGCGGGAAAACCCGCAATCGCATGTATCGATGGACTGGAACTTGTAACCGCGTGCAGCGACGACAGCCATGCGTCACTTCGGGCTTTCGCCGGTGAGGGTGCGCCCGCAGTCATGGCAGTCCGCGTGATAAACAGCCGCGCGCCGCATATGGAGTTCCACGCAGGCGCAGGTAAAAATGTATTTGCGGATGGAACAGCCCTTGAATTGGGCACAGCTGCTTGCAGCTATTCCGGCGTTCTGAACGGAGAAACAGCTGAAATTACGCTCGATCCTTCGGACATGCCCGCCGCGATCAGCGACCTGTATATCCACCCGCATATGAGCACACTGACCGTAAAGGGCGGAGGTGCGACGACAACGGACGGTGGAACGCAGGTCAGCAAACAGGTCGAAGCCGGACAAATGACAAGCTACCACACGTTTGGATTTACCTATCCGGGCTATTGGTGCTCCGGCTATCATAATGTTGTTGGCAATGTGGCTGGCAGCACCTATGAAGTGTCTGTCCCAGAAAGGGACTGCACGATTGAACTGGAATGGGTGCCGACTGGCTATGCGTCCTTCCTTGCCTTCCGTGTCAGCGGTGAACTGAAGAATGAGACGAAATTGGATCCTGCGCATTTCTTCAAAACAAGGAGGGAACGTGTTGTATTTGTAGATTACCAGAATGGCACAGCAGCGGTTCCGGAACTGCAGTTTGAGAATTATGCCAGCTACGGTGATCTGCTGTACTGGTATACCGAGGACGGCAAGGCATCTGAAACGAAGGATAGCCAACAGTTCTTGCCGGGGGAGAGCATCACAGAGAAGGAAAACGGCATTCAGAGCGGCACAACGCTCTGCGCTGTGGCAGATGGAGAGTATCGCCTTGTCTTTTATGCCAACGGTAAGCTGTTTGATAACGGCGGTAAATACGGCAAAAAGGTCATAGGGTCTTACGGAAACTACAGTGAACGCTGGGATGCAACGGATGGTTCGCAGCTGTTCAGCTGGAACACACAGCCGGACGGCACGGGAACCAGCTACGCGTTCAACAGAGGGATTCCCGGTAATGTCAAAAAGCTTTACGCGCAGTGGCTGGAAACAGGGAGTGTCCCGGTTAAACTGTATAATTATGTGGATTACAGTCAGGAGATCAGTTCTGCGAAAATCGGCTCTTCCTATGTCCTTCCAGAACCCTCCGAGACTCCGGATGGCCTTCGGTTTACGCAGTGGCGCTGCTATTACCGCGACCAGAACGGAAGGTATCAACAGATCGGTATGATCGCAGCAGGCGAGTCCCTAACCGTTACGGAGGATATGAAGGAAATCAATGCGGTTGCCCTCTGGCTGCCAGACGGAAAGCTGACTGTCGATGGTATAGATTATGCGGTTGAGGCTGGACACACTTCTTTCGAGTTTGATGGATGGTCGGCATACTTCCATGTTGAATCCGGCAGGCTTGAAATGGAACTGCGCGGCTATCAGGGCAGCGACATTTCTCTCCCGTGTGCGGCGAATGTACGCGTAATAGGCGGTGAGAACTGGATTGACGGAACACTCAGCTGTGTGGGGGAACTCTGTCTCGATGAGAGTTGCGCATGGGGGGAGCATCCCAGCCTGACGATTACGGCAAAAGAGGCGGACAAGCCCGCAATCCAGATGAAAGCGTTGATTCTCAGCCGAGCCCCGCACATGACGCTGACCGCTGGTGCAAACAGCAAGGCGATCGCCAGTCTGAGCGGGAAAGAAGAGTTCAATATCGATACGGATACTACTCACTATTACGGCAGAACCAGCAGGGAAGCATCGGAGAACTCCGTAGGCGAGGGTGAGATCGGCGACATGTGGCAGCTGCGCACCGAACCGGTCATGTGTACGACGACAGTGGATGGTAACGGCGGCACGACAGCCGACGGCGCTGCATCCATTACGCTTCAGCTTGAGTATGGCGAAGGCTACAACCTGCGCAGCGCTGGGTTTAAAAAACAGTACGCCGATCTGATCGGTGCAGAGGGCAGCACGGGCAATTCTTATGGCACGACGATCTGGAGCTATCCGCAGCTTGCGTTCACGCTTACATGGAAGGACCTCGGTTATCCGTACATCGCGTTCCGGGGAAGCGGCATCCTGAAAGGAGAAGACGTTCCAGCTGACAGCTACGTTGCCTATTACCGCAACAGCGACACGCTGACTGCGCCGAAGCTGGTCTATCAGAATGCCGCCAGTTATGGCGATCTGGTCTATTGGTACACATCCGAAAACGGAACAGAAACGGCAGACAGTCGCTGCTATCTGCCGGGCGAAACAGTTCAGGAGCCGGATGACACGACGCTTTTTGCTGCGTCGGTCAGTCTGGGCGAGGTCGCGCTTGTGGCGACCGGTACGACCTTCAAGAACTGGAGCCGGATCAAACGCGCCGAAAGCTGCCAGCAGCTGGTTTCCGAGGACGGCAGAGTGGTCGAAAGCTGGAACACCAAGCCGGACGGAAGCGGAACACGTTATGAGATCGGAACATACGCCATCCTGATCAAAGATTCGCCGCGCGTGCTCTATGCGCAATGGAAATCTGCGTTTACCGCGTCTGCCAGTACCGACAGCGCGACAGGCGAGACGACACTTACCATACGGCCATCCAGCGACCTAATCGAGCCGCCGAGAAATACGGACGATAAGCCGTTTGAGCAGAGCGTCCGCGTCATTCTTGCGGCCTACCAGGACGGACGCTTTGTCAGGATGGTCTACGCGGAGGCGCGGGACGGCGTAATTCGCTGCAAACTCCCGCGCGGGCTGGATTACCGGAACTGCGAACTGAGGCTGTTCTTCCTGGAGGGCGGCAAGCCGTCCAGGGCGCCGGAGGACATTCAGATCGAAGCTTGAGACTGTCCGCAGCTGACAGTGCATACGCGCTGTCAGCTGCGGCACAATGGAAAGGGAGGACGACATGAGAAAATATCTGACCCTGATTCTGAGCCTGTTGGCCCTCATGTGCGCGCTGTGCGTCACCGCGCAGGCAGAAGCGTTGGAGACGGAACAGGCGGCAGGGAAACTTTACATCGAAACCGTCGATGAGATCGATATTTCAGAAGCGCGGAGGCTGGCGGAAGCACAGAGTACACAGTCGCCGGTCAACACTGAAAACTGGGAAGCAGCTAAGCGAACGCTGAAACAGGGCATACAGGAAATGCAGGACGATATTAATGTTTCGCGCTATGCAATCCCGATAGAAAGCATAAAGGAACTCTATCTTGAGGTTGCATATGAAAACCCGGACTTGTTTTACGCAAAAACCGGCTATATATGTAGCTATAGCGATTCTTCAGGCGAAAAGATTGCATGGGCGATTTCTCCATGTTATACGACAGATGGAAGCGATGAGAGGGACCAGCTGACGGATGAAGACAAACAGGAGATCAGACGGCAGCAGGCAATACTGGAGCAGAAGCTTCTGGAGATCATGCAGGAGGTCAGAAGCGACTGGTCAGACCTGACGAAAGCGATGTATCTGCATGATTATATTGCCATACACTGTACCTATGATTACGATTATAAGTATTATGACGCATACCGTATGCTGATCAACGGAACAGGCGTTTGTCAGGGCTATACGATGGCGTACCGTCTGCTTCTGAATCGGGCTGGCGTCACATCCAGCTGGGTGCAGAGCGACAGCTTGAGACATGTCTGGTCGCTGGTACAGCTTGACGGGGCCTGGTATCATATAGATGTCACATGGGACGATTCGACGTGGTTCGCAAAGTCCGGGCGCAAGTATTTCTGCATCAGCGAAGAAAAAATGAAGTCTGCAGAACTTAGACATCTGGAAAAAGACGACTGGGTATATGGCACAGATGTGCAGGCAGACAGTAAAAAATACGATAACTATTATTGGCGCGATCTCGATAGTCCGATTGTGGCAGTTGGAGAAAACCTGTATTATCTGGATGGAAACCAAATCATGGAGACGAATGACCCGGAATATCAGGGAACCGCGAAAAAAACGATTTATGGGCAGTGGCGTGGATGGGGCTGCTATTCAGGATTGTCGAGTTACAACGGCAGGCTGGTCTATAACACGATGGACAAGATTTACAGCTATGATCCGGAAACGGAGCAGGAACAGGTGCTTTATACGCTTACGGACGAAGAGAAACAAATAGGCGATATTTATGGCTCCGTAGTAAATGGAAACCTGCTGCAGTATGTACTGCTGCAAAGACCGTCGCGGCCGGAAACGATATACAGCATCCAGATCAGCCCCTACATCACCGTCACGGAGGGCGGCTATGCCTATTATCTGAAGGATGGAACGCTCCATCTGAAGCGCAGCGGCACGGAAACCGGCAGCGTTATCGCAGCGTGGTACGACGGGAGCGGAAAGCTGCTTGGTATGCGGATCCTGAATCAGCAGGAACTGGATATCCCCGTGCCTGGCGCGGCAAAAACCGTGAAGATTTTCGCCGCCGCAAAGGGAAGCTATGCGCCGCTCTGTAAGGCGATAGAACTTCGAGCAGCAGGATAAAAAACCTCCCTCTGCCGTATGGGCAGAGGGAGATTTTTCATAACAAGACTTAGTTCGGCTGATTGACCAGACCGACGAACAGCGGCAGGCCGTCAATGCCGGTGATGGCGAAGACGAACGGCTTGTCGAGTGTGAAGTCGATTTCCTCTTCCGGTCCCAGCATTGCTGTCGCCTCAACGCCAAGAACGGTATAGGCCGCGGCTTCGCAGCCGTCCTCGTCGATCTTCACGCGCGCGGCGTGTTTGGCCTGCGTCAGCGCCAGCGAGTCGTTTGCGGCTGTGAGCGGCGTGAAATCAGATTTTATGCCGTCCAGCACATCTGTCATGCCAAGCTGGGCCAGCGTGTCCAGAATGTCCAGATCGGAAGAAACGTCAAATTTCGGCAGACTCAGATTGACGATTGCGCGCTGCGTCTGCGACCATTCGCCGTTCGCCAGCAAAAAGCCCAGCGTGTCCTCGTTTTGCAGCAGTTCAGCCGCGTCTACACCCTCATCCGGCTTCAGCAGCCACATCCGGCCGCTGTTCTCCAGCGAAAGCCCGATGGCCGAGAAGCCATCGCCGTAATATACCGTGTTGGAATCGCTGCTGTGCAGGAAGTCTGTGCTCACATCGCCATTCGGCGCGTGAAAGACGTCCTGCGTGGTGGCGGCGCTGGAAAATTTGTCGTGCCACGACGCGCTGTAGTAGAGCGTCGATACCAGAGCCAGAACCGTATCGGCATTCAACTCCAATTTGCCTGCCTGCTCGGTCAACAGGTTCCCGGTATGCTCATTGATCCAGTCGCGCAGTATATTGTTGTACGCGTCAGACCCCATTTCCCCGGAAAACGCGGAAGCATAAAAATCTTCCCCCAGCGTTTGGAGCGTTTCACTGTTATAGTTGTACCCATCCCTCAGCCAGATAGAGTTTGCAAGCGTGCTGGTGACGAGGCCATCGTCCCAGCTGTTTTCCGCCCAAAGCTGTGCGGCCTGCTTTTGAAGCGCGTCCAGAGACTCTGCGCCCAATGCGTCGAGAATCTGCTGCCGTGTTTCACCGCCCGTCACAGCGGCCAGCATGGAAAGCGCCATGTAGATATTCAGCGGCGAGCACACGCGGTTTTCCTTGCCTGCGTTCTGCATCAGGGCTGGAATGCTGGTCGTGAACCAATGCGTCAGAGCGGCGGGGTCGGTCATATCTGCGGTTTTTTCCTGATAGCTTTCCCACCATGCGTCCCAGTCCTCGTCGTATTTCTCGGAGTCAAAGTTACCATTGCTGGCTGCGTACTTTGCTTCGTTCGGATACTGCGGCATGGAAACAGCAACAGGTGCAGCCAGCTGCTGCGTCGTCGGGTCGCCGATGCAGTCCAGCTGCTCCTCTGTTGCTGGGGGAGCGGAGGCGTTCGGGGTATCTGGAGTGGCCGCGCAGGCTGCCAGCGAGAACGCACACGCGGCTGCAAGTATAATCGCAAGAAGCTTTTTCATAAATGATCTCTCCTTTATCATAAAATGTGATCTGCTTTTACAGACGCAGAAAAACGATAGAAGTTGCATCCTTTGATTTTATGAATTTTGCCGACTTGCCTTTTTCCATGATTTGTGTACAATACGAATAGAGATTCTATTCCAAGGAGGCTGTTTTTATGGCTGTTGATACAGAAAAAACCATTCGCAATCAGGTTTTATACTCCATCTATGTCCGCAATTATTCCGAAGCGGGCACCTTCACCGCTGTTCAGGCGGATCTCGACCGTATCAAGGCCCTTGGCACGGACATCATCTGGCTGCTGCCCATCCACCCGACCGGTGAAAAGCATCGCAAGGGCACGCTCGGCAGCCCCTACGCCATCCGCGATTACCGCGCTGTGAACCCAGAGTTCGGCACGCTGGATGATTTCCGGCATCTGGTTGACGCCATCCACGACCGGGGCATGAAGTGCATCATCGACGTGGTCTATAACCACACGTCGCCCGATTCCTGGCTGGCAGAGCACCACCCGGAGTGGTTCTTTCACAAGCCGGACGGAACGCTCGGCAATCGCTTCGGCGACTGGTGGGACGTGGCAGATCTGGATTACAGCCACAAGGAACTGTGGGATTACCAGATCGAAACGCTCAAATACTGGGCGCGCCTTGTTGACGGCTTCCGCTGTGATGTTGCGCCGCTTGTCCCGCTGGAATTCTGGAAGCGGGCGAGGGAAGAGGTTGCGGCCGTTCGTCCCGGATGCTTATGGCTGTGTGAATCGGTCGAGCGCGGCTTCCATGTCGCAGCCCGCGCACAGGGTTTTGCAAGCCTGTCCGATGCTGAACTCTATCAGGCGTTCGACGCAGGCTATGATTACGATGTCTACCCTTATTTCCGCGACTATCTGGAGGGTAAGATTAGCCTGATGCAGTATGCCGACCGGCTTGACGCGCAGGAATGGATCTATCCCGATAACTACGTCAAGCTGCGCTTCCTTGAAAACCACGACCGCGCCCGCGCGGCCCATATCCTGCCGGACGAGAAAATACGCCGGAACTGGACGGCATTCCTGTTCTTCCAGCGCGGGCTGACGATGATCTACAACGGGCAGGAAGTTGACAATCTGCATGTGCCGTCGCTGTTCGACAAGGACCCCATCAACTGGAATACCGGCCGTGACCAGTCCGCGTTCCTCGCGCATCTGGCAGAACTCAAGCGCGACGCGATCTTTGCGGAAGGCAGCTATACGCTCACGGCGCTGCCGCATGACGTGCTGCTTGCTGTATACGAAAAGGACGGCCGCCGCATGGCTGGCCTGTTCAGCCTGCGCGGCGAAAGCGCGCTCGTCCGCTTCCCTGCGCCGAACGGCGTGTATCAGAACTGCATCGATGGCAGCCCTGTTGAGATTTACGAGGAGCAGCTTGCCATCCATGGCGAACCCATTGTGCTTGCGTTCTGAAATTTTTTCCGGTTCCGGGAACAATCGGTGTGCAGCGCCGTCTAACCTATATCAATGAAACGGAGGAACTTCTGATGAAGAAACTGTATAAAAGCAACAACCGAATGATCTGCGGTGTCTGCGCAGGTCTTGCCGAGTACCTCGGCATCGATCCCACCGTCGTTCGCCTGATCTGGGCGGCCCTCGGCCTGACTGGCACAGGCATTCTGCTCTACATCATCGCGGCCCTTGTCATGCCTGAGAACATGGATGTGATGTAACCCGGAGCAATCAGCATCTGCCCCCGCGCGAAGCGCCATCCGGCGCTTCGCGCGGGGTTTTACCTTTTATTCTGCCTTTATAGACAGAACTGCCTATAGTACAGGCGGCGTTCGGAAACAGCGATAGACAAATTATGAAATTGACATTTGCCAAACTTGAATCGATTCATGGAAACGGTATTATATTCAGCAGTTAAGCCGAGTATAATGCCGTTTCACTGTAGCTGGCATGGTATCGTGTGACAGAGGAGGAAGAAAGTTAAACTATGATCAGCGCTATTACGTATGGCTATATCCGCGTTTCCAGCAGAGATCAAAATGAAGAACGACAATTTATTGCGCTGCAAAGCAAGGGCGTGAAAAAATCGTGCATTTACATTGATAAGAAGTCGGGAAAGGATTTCGACCGTCCGCAGTATAAGAAGCTGATAAAAAAGTTAAAGCCGGGCGATTTACTCATGATCCAGAGCATCGACCGGCTGGGGCGCAATTATGAAGAGGTGCAGAACCAGTGGCGGTTTCTGACAAAAGAGAAGGAGGTGGATATCTGCGTTATTGATATGCCGCTGCTGGACACGCGGCAGGGAAAAGATCTTTTGGGCACGTTCATCGCGGATATCGTGCTGCAAATTCTATCTTTTGTGGCGCAGAACGAGCGCGAGTATATCCGAAAACGTCAGGCTGAGGGCATCGCAGCTGCAAAGACAAGAGGGGTCAAGTTCGGCAGACCGCCGATACCGCTGCCGGACAATTTCCATGCGATTCATAAAGCGTGGCGAACAAAAAAACTGACACTGAAGCAGGCGGCGGAAGCCTGCAATATGCCAGTCGGAACATTCTACGATAAGGCGGCCAAATTTGAAAGCATACCGTAAGCAAAGCAGGATGAAATTTGGAAACGTGTACTTTTACAAACGCTGTAATGCATATACCCTAATACGAATTATACAGCCATTTTTCGGGAAAATCAAGGAGAAATTTATTGTATTTAATATATTTATGGATAATTTGTAAAAGTACACCTTATGAAAAAGAAGGAGGAACGTTCATGCAAAAACTATTTGGAGAGACAGAAGCTGAACAGTATCAGTATTTGAGGGCAAGGTTCAAAACATTGGCTATTTCCTGCTGTCTATACGCTGCCGCAGGATTGCTCACACTGATATTTGGAAAGGTCATACAGTTTGAGCTCGGGGTTCAGTGCGCGGGAGTTCTCGGTATAATTGCGTCCATTCTATTTTATTATACGTTTCTGAAGTTTGGATGGATATTCTTTTCCCGTTTTCTTGGAGTGGCGACCCTTGGCGTCCTTTTCTCCAATAATGTGGTTTTAGGCGTGATCGTCTTTGTCCTTTATCTCTTTATCGGCTGGCTGGCCGGACTTGTGATTTCTGTGATCGGCTTCTGCAGATTTATGACCTTGCGGAAAAGCAGAAAAGGAACCTGAGCCGGTATGGGATTTTACGACGGCAAGGGGATCTGGCGCAGCGATGGAGACGGCTTTTACGATGCGAAAGGATATTTCCGCAGCCCTGGCGACGGCTTTTATGACGCGAAGGGGTATTTCCGCAGCCCCGGCGACGGCTTTTATGACGCGAAGGGGTATTTCCGCAGTCCGGGCGACGGTTTTTATGATGGGCAGGGAAACTGGTGTCCTCCCGGCAGCTGCGTCATATATCAGCAGCCCGATGGCCCCAATGGAGTTGTTGTAGCCGTACTATTTTTACTGTCCCTTCCGTTTCTTGCGCTGGCAGCGGTATGCGCAGTTCTGGCGGAATGGATCGTACAGCATCCGTTCCTCGTTTTCTTTGGCTATGCAGTGTGCGCGGCTCTTGTATGCTACGTAATCACAAAAAGAAAATCATATCGCGGCCTTGCGTCTGTGCTGAGCTTTTTTGGAAGCTATGCATCCATTTTATCAATGGTTTACGTGGTTCTCCTGTATGCCGCACCTTATGTAATAGAACGCGGCGGTTCGGTCGGCGGCTCCATTGAATTTATATTTGCTGCATTGGTCTGCATTGGGGCGATCGTGGTGCTGCAATTCATCAACTATTATTTTGAAAAAGCAGTGCTGGAATGTTTTCTGGGAATTTTGTTCTTTCTGGCTGTTTGTATCATACTCAGATACAGTGCGGGTTCACTGGAAAAAATAGAACAGATATATAGTCTAAGTGACGCGAAGCTATTCCGTTTCCTGATTGGCTTTATGTTGACGTGACATACCCTGTTTGATTTTCCGCCGGTCACTTCTGCTTTCCATTGACTTGCAATCGAACAGCCTCCGCGCGGTTTTTTGTATAAAGAAAACCACCGGCAATGCCGGTGGTTCCAAAAAGCTTTTCCAGTTCACTGCACTTGATCTCGACGGCGACATGATTGTCGTTCGTGCTGATGAGGGCGCTGCCGGGATCGTCAAAGTCCGTGTTGGTGTTGCTGGCCCCCTTGATCTTGCTGCGGTTGATGCGAAGCTGCTGCCCGAACTTATGGATCATGCGATTCTTTGACTGGCGCGTCAGAAACACGTCGAGGTCAATGCAGAGATAGCTGCCATGCGTGAAATCCAGCAGCGAAGGCGCAAAAAAATCACCGACGGGAATCTCGTCGATGGAGCGGCCTGCCTTTATATAGTTGGATGTAATATGAGAAATGCGCTGCAAAAACGGAACATCCGTGCTTTCTCCGCGGCAAAGAAACGTATAGAGCATGTCGGCAGTGGTTTCGTGCATCCAGCAATGCTTTATACGCCTTGCCGCGCTCAATGATCGGCAGGTCCTGCCGCCGCAGAAGATTTGTTGCGATCGCAATGCTGATGGCGTGCTGGTCATTGACGGTCAAGCGTTCCTGCTTGAGTCCGCAGTCAATAACGAAGCGCACTTTATATCAGACGATGCAGATCCCCGCTGCTGTTCCAGCACAGAGGCGCGGGGAAAAAGAAAACTTGCAATGTGCATTTAGACCGGAAAACGCGGGGATTTACCAATAACTAACAAAACGGTCAGATTATAAATACCGACTGTTTTGGAACACTGGCCCGGAGCGGAACTGCTCCGGGCCGGGCTGCTTTCAGGGATTGACGACGTTTTGCAGCGTTCCGTTTAAGAACGCACGGATATTTTCGGCGGTTATCTCCATGATCCGTTGGCGGCTCTCCTTCGGAGCCCAGGAAATATGCGGCGTGAGGATGCAGTTTTTCGCCGTCAAGAGCGGATTGTCCGGCCGAATCGGCTCTGTATAGACTACATCCAGTCCCGCGGCTGCCAGCTTGCCGCTGTTCAGCGCATCTGCAACGTCTTGCTCCACGATCAGCTGTCCGCGGGCGTTGTTAAGGAGAATCGCGCCGCCCTTCATTTTTGCGATCGTTTCTTTATTGATAAGTCCCGTGTTTTCGGGCGTCAGGTTGCAGTGGAGCGACACCACATCCGACTGCGCAAGCAGGGTATCCAGATCAACATACTCGCCGACGGCATGGCCGGAATCGTTGGGATAGATATCGTATGCCAGAACGCGCATGCCCATCGCCTTTGCGATTCTGCCCTCGGCCTGTCCGATGCGTCCAAAGCCGATGATGCCGATGGTTTTGCCCGCCAGTTCAATGAGCGGATAATCCCAATAGCACCAGTCGGGATTTGCAGCCCAGTCTCCGTTGTGGACAGACGCGCTGTGATGGCCGATATGGTGGCAGATCTCCAGCAGCAGAGCAATAGAGAACTGACTGACCGATGCTGTTCCATAGGTCGGCACGTTGACGACCGGAATGCCCTTTTCCCGTGCGTGCTGATAGTCCACAACGTTATAGCCCGTCGCAAGGACTGCAATCAGCCGGATATTCGGGCACGCATCAATCGTCGCGCGGGAGATCGGCGTCTTATTCATAATGACGATTTCCGCATCGCCAATGCGCTGCGCGATCAGCGGGGATTCTGTATACGATGTGCGGTCATAAACGGTCAATTCTCCAAGCGCCTCCAGCCCTTTCCAACTCAGATCGCCGGGGTTTTCCGTATATCCGTCCAATACTACAAGCTTCATAGCAGTCCATTCCTTTACCCGTTAAATTTGGCGCGTCTGCGCGCCGGAAACTCAGATTTAGCAGCCGCTGCCCAGCAGCAGAAGGTGCTTTCATGATACACTATCCATCCGCGTTCGTCAAACCGAACCGCACATCTGGGCACAGAAAACCGTAGTGCACCGGAGCGCGGATGACAGTGTAAAAGCGCCTCGCGGCCTACCCGAAAAGCACGTTTTATACGGGCCGTGGAGAGGTGGTTTACGGAAAAATCTTTTTTTTGGAAAATCGCTGAATTGAGGGCGAAGAGTATTGAAAAATTGGAGGCTCCGGATTATAATAGCTACAACATATTGTGGTGGAGGACGGCAGATTGCCGGGCTTTAGACACAAATGAACGACAAGGAAGGAGAAACATTCATGAGCAAGAAAACAAGATGCCGCGTGCTGAGTCTGCTGCTGGCGCTCGTCATGGTTCTTGGCATGGTTCCGATGGCTTCGGCCTCCTCGGCATACAATGTCAAGCTGACCGAGACGACTCCGGATGAGAGCAAGCTGAGCACCGTCATTCAGCAGAACAAATTCAAGCTGCAGAATGGTGAAGAGGCCTACGCGGACAACGATACCGTCCGCGCGATCGTTATTTTTGAGGGCGACGCAGCTTTGCCTGCGGCACTGAACAAAAGCAGTGTTGCAACGCAGAGCGCTGTCGCAGCTGCAGCGAAGTCCCTCGTTTCGCAGCACAGCCGCATCAAGACCGCAATCAAGCAGGAGGCGGTCAACTATGACGTCAAGTACGAGTATACCACGCTGCTCAACGGTATGTCCACCGACGTCAAGTTCGGCGACCTCGAGAAGCTGGCCAACACGGCAGGCGTCAAGGAGGTCTATCTGGCCAACTATTACGACGAGCCCGTTGTCATGCCCAGCATGGATTCGGCCAACGACATGACCAACATCACCAAGGTTCGCGGCTATGATACCGGCAAGGGCACCGTCATTGCGGTCATCGATACCGGCATCACCCCGGGCCACGAGGCGTTCACAGCGTATGACAGTATGCTGAACAAGGCTGCCATCAGCAAGGAGCAGGCCGAGACCGCGATTGAAAAGCTTGGCCGCGGCAGATATCTGTCGGCAAAGGTTCCGTTCTCCTATGACTATTATGACAAGGACAACGACGCGACCGACGACGTCAGCGGTCACGGCACGCACGTCTCCGGCATCGCAGCCGGCTGCGTCCTGTCTGATGACGGCGCATATGAATTCGCAGGCTCCGCGCCCGGCGCGCAGATCCTTGCACTGAAGGTCTTCTCCTCCGACCCGGCGGAGAGAGGCACCTCCAGCGACGTTTATCTCGCAGCCCTTGAAGACGCCTACACATTGGGTGCGGACGTCATCAATATGTCCCTCGGCGCACAGAACGGCTTCGTCTATGACGGCATCGAGGAAGAAGTCCTGAACGGCATCTTCACCACGCTGGACGAAGCGGGCGTCATCTGCTGCATCGCAGCGGGCAACGAAGGCTCCATGGCAGACGGCGAGAGCATCACCGGCGTTCCTGCCGGCTATGTCACGTCCGACTATGCGGACTACGGCGTTGTCGGTTCCCCGTCCACCTATGACGGCAACCTGTCTGTCGCCTCCGTTGACAACGCGAAGTACGCCTCTCCGGCGATTGAAGTTGACGGCGCACAGATCGGCTACAGCGATACGGTCAACGCTTATAATGCGCTGGCTGGTAAGACGTATGACTTTGTTCTGGTTCGCGGCAACGGCGAAGAAGCCGACTATGAAGGCATCGATGTCACCGGTAAGGTCGCAGTTATCAAGCGCGGCGGCATTTCCTTCGTTGACAAGGTCAACAATGCGGATGCAAAGGGTGCAGTTGCTGCAATCGTTTATAACAACGAATCCGGCATCATCAACATGGCGCTGGACGGCACGAAGCTTCCCGCTGTTTCCGTTTCCGGCGAGGACGCAGCCAAGCTGCTTAACGCAAAGGAACAGAAGGTCACATTCCTCGCGGAGATGGCCTCTGTTGACAACCCCACCGGCTGGCAGTCTTCGTCCTTCAGCTCCTGGGGCCCCACCCCGTCCCTGACGCTCAAGCCGCAGATCTCCGGTGTCGGCGGCAGCGTTCTGTCTGCAAAGAACAACACGACGGACGGTTATCAGGTCATGTCCGGTACCTCCATGGCGACGCCGGATGTCGCGGGTGTTACTGCGACCATCCTGAGTTATCTGAAGAGCGAATCGAAGTACAAGGATCTGAGCAAGAAGGAACTGGCTGACATGGCAGAGGCTCTGTTGGCATCCTCCGCGCAGACGGTTATTCCCAACAACTACACCTTCAGTCCGAGAAAGCAGGGCGCTGGTCTGGTCGATGCTGACCATGCCGAGCAGCTTGTTCTCGGTGGTGCAAAGGCGTACATCACCAACCCGATCGCCAACATCGGCGACAACCCCTCCAAGGACGGCCACTTCCAGATCCGCTACACCGTCAAGGATCTGAGAAACGAGTTCCCGGGCTGGGATCTCGAAGAGAACGGCAAGAAATTCAACATTTCGTGGAAGTTCTGCTTCGATAAGCCCGCAGCAGATGAGGAAGGCAACTACTACAACGCACTGACGACGCTCGGTCTGACAGAGGACGCGGTCACTGTTACCACTAACTATGAAGACGACGTTCTCGTCATCGGTCCCGGCCAGACGGCAGAAGTCGTGATCGACGTACAGCTGACGGATGATTTCATGGCCGATATCGACGCCATCTATCCGAACGGCGCGTACATCGAGGGCTACATCAACTTCACGAGTCCCGCTGCAACCCATGACCCGACCGCCTGCTTCCATGGCACGTTCATGGGCTTCTATGGCGACTGGGCACAGGCTCCCGTCATGGAACAGCTTGACTGGATCGACGTTATGACCGACAACACTGACGTTTCCTGCAACACCTGGCCGAATTTGGCCTATCTGGTTGCGATCAGAGGCAACTCCATCACCAGCAGCTCTCTGGCCGGTACGAACCCGTTCGACTCGGAGCTGAATCTCCCGTTCGATGCGGACAGAATCGCAGTTTCCAGCCCGGATGCCGCATATGCGCTCGAGCGGACGCTGTTCATGCAGCCGATGACGCTCCGCAATGCCCGTCACCTGATCATGGTTGTCTCCAACCGTGAAACCGGCGAGGTCTACTATGCGAACGACACCGAATATCTGCCGAAGGCCATCTATGACACGGATAACGGCTGGATAGCCACCGGCTCGTTCCTGTGGGACGGCACCGATCTGGACGGCAACGCAGTTCCGAACGACACCAAGGTCGATGTCAACTACTATGCCAACATTGCCTACGGCGCGGACGAACTCGGCGCGCTGACCAACGGCGGCACGGATTACAGCACGCTTAAGACGAAGGGCCAGAAGTATCTGGAGTGGAACTATGTCTGCACGGTTGACTCCGAGGCTCCGAAGGCACTCACGGCAAGCTATGACCCAGATACCAAGGAACTGACTGTTAAGGTCAAGGACAACCAGTATCTGGCCAGTGTCGAACTTGACACCTATCCCGACTTTACCGCAAGAGATTCTGCTCTGTTCGCAGAGGAGACTGCCGGTGCTACGTCCACGGTCACGCTGGACGCTTCGAGCGTCACGAACGGCATTGCAGTTCTCTATCTGTTCGATTATGCGACCAACTACACCGCATACGTTGTTGATCTGGACGCTGCTTCCGACGGCGAACTCACCAACTGCACCGTGACGCTGCAGTCCTACAATGCAGATAAGGGTCTTGTTAAGGAAGCCTACACCGATGACTTCGCTGCCAAGGACGTCGTTGAGGTCTGGTCCGGCGAAGAAGTGACCGCACAGGCGCAGCCTGCCGAGGGCGAGGAGTTCTACGCATGGATGCAGAACGGCAAGATCGTCTCCACGGATGCGGACTACACCTTCACGGCTGTTTCCGACGTGACGCTGACGGCAGTCTTTGATCCGATCTATACCGTTTCCTTCGATTCTGACGGCGGCACGCCGGTCGAATCGCAGCTGGTTATCCGCGGCGAGACGGCATCCAACCCCGGCGCACCTGTGCGTACCGGCCTGTACACCTTCGTCGGCTGGTATCTGGATGACACGCTCTATGATTTCAGCAGCCCTGTCATGTCCGACCTGACGCTGGTTGCAAAGTGGAAGCTGACCTCCGAGCCGAGCGATTCGATCATCCCGGCAGTGATTCCTGCTACGAAGACGCCGACGACCAGCAAGTTCCCGTTCACGGATGTGTCCAAGAGCGACTGGTTCTATGACGCAGTCAAGGGTGCTTGGGAGAACGGCCTCATCAACGGTGTGACCGCTACGACCTATCAGCCGAAGGGCACGCTGACTGTTGCCGAAGCGATCAAGCTGGCCTCCGCACTGCACCAGATGATCAAGGACGGCAAGGTCACGCTGACCAATGGCCGCGGCTACTGGTACGAAACCTACGTCAACTACGGTGTCCGTGAGGGCATCTTCGACGAAAGCTACCAGAAGCTTAGCTACGAGCAGATGACCAAACCTGTCTCCCGCAGCGAGTTTGTCCACATCTTCTTCAAGGCGATGGACAGCTACAAGACCATCAACTCCGTCGCGGACAACAGCATCCCCGACGTGAAGACCACGGACACCTACGGCGATGAGATCTACACGTTCTACCGTGCAGGTATCCTCACCGGCTCCGACGCGGCTGGCACCTTCCATCCGACCAGCACGATCGTCCGCAGCGAAGTCGCGGCGATCCTCGTCCGGATGTATGATGCCTCCGTCCGTGTGAACATTACGCTGAAGTAATCTCCCAACACAAAGGGCGCTTCCCACCCGGGAAGCGCCCTTTCCGTGTCATCACAAGGATCAATCAATGCAGATATGCTGTATTATGTGCAGATGAAGTGGACGGGCTCCGGTTATGTGTATTCGATTTGTAGAAAAGATACGCCGGCGTCTGATGCAGTCTGCGTGTATACGACGAATAACGGATTTATCGGTGACTTTTTTATTCTGCAGGATCGGATTTATTTTGCAACAAGTGTTGATAAAGACCGAATGATCTCGACAGTCGATCTGAATGGCGAGAATGCTTATGCGATCACGGCCTGCAGCCGCGACTGCATAGGCTGCTATTACAGCAACGGTTGGATCTATTCCTATTCAGCAAAGGACGACCGTCTGGCACGGTTCCGAACAGATGGTTCTCAGTATGAATGGGTCGGTGAAGCGGAGATCAAATCGGGCCGGTACTACATATCGAACGGAAACGTGGTCTATTCTGTGTCAAACGATGGAACGACAACAATCAAGTGCTTCAATACGGAGAAAAAGACGACGGACACGCTGAAAACGTTCGATACAACTTCGGCTTGGATCAATGGCTTATATGGAAACCATTTGCTGTATGAGGTGTACGACGCGAAAAAAGAGGGAGATGTCGTAACGGGCGGGACGATGCGGTTTTATCTGTATAACCTGAACAGCGGAACAAATTATACGCTCGGAAATGATAAGATAGAAGGAACGGTTTGGAATGACCAGATTTTCTTATGCGACAAGGCTGGAAACGCAGAACTCAGGAGTCTGCAGGATCCGATGATCGTTACTAAGGAGTTTAAGCTGCCCAATGCACTGTTGGGAAACATTAGCACCTCGGCGCGCCTTGTGCTTGCGGTTGGAAAAAATTTGGCGTTTGCAACAGACGGCGAAGGCAGTCAGGTAAAGATCATCCTTATGAACAGTGAATGGAAAGAGTTAACGAGTTTTACAGTGAATTAGGCGGAACGCGGGAACCGGAAATTCGGTTTGTGCATACGCCTCTGTAAATGAAAGCAGCTTGTCCCCAAATAATATTGCCAACCCCCAAGGGTGCCGGTATGCAAATATCGGTGCCCTTTTCCCATATAGTGTAGAGTGACCGCGCGAAAAGACACGCAGTCTTCTGGAAGAGCGGTCGTGTTTTGCGGCAGGCCTGACGATATGGCGTCAGGCCTGCCCGTGTGTGCTGCCTTGCCAAAATGCACTGGAGTGGGGGCGCGGGGATGCGGTGTGCCGGTCGGGTTTATGCCTGAAGATGGAGCGCGGGGTTCATATAATAGACGTTTTTCTCGTCAAGACGCTGGCGCAGCAGTTCAACTGCTTCTCCAAAACGCTGGAAATGGACGATCTCGCGTTCCCGCAGGAAGCGGATGGCGTCGTTCACATCCGGGTCGTCGGAAATGCGGAGGATATTGTCATACGTCACGCGCGCCTTCTGCTCAGCGGCAAGGTCTTCTGTGAGGTCGGCGATGGGGTCGCCGGTGACGGCCATGGTCGCTGCGCTCCACGGTGTGCCGGAGGCAGCCTGCGGGTAGACACCGGCGGTGTGGTCAACAAAATAATTTGCGAAGCCCGCTGATTCGATCTGTTCCTGCGTGAGCGTCCGCGTCAGCTGATGCACGATCGTGCCGACCATTTCCAGATGGCCTAATTCCTCGGTGCCGATGTCGGTCAACAGACCCTTGAGTTCGGGATACGGCATGGAATAGCGCTGGCTCAGATAGCGTAGGGATGCGCCAAGTTCCCCATCTGGGCCACCATATTGGGAAATTATTACAGCTGCCAGCTGGGGATTCGGGTTTGCGATGCGGACAGGATATTGCAGCTTTTTTTCATATACGAACATCGTTTATTCCTCCGTTTCCGCGTCCCAGGGCCATGGATCGTCCAGCCAGGTGTAACAGCCGCCTGCGGCAGCCTCCATCTGCGTGAGTGCCATGCCGTTGTCTGCTGCCTGCTGCCGCAGCATTTCATACTGCTCGACATACTGGTTGAACAGCTGTACGGCCTCCTCGTCGTCCGCGTGGGTATCCAGGTACAGGCCAAGCTCGGTAATGGCGAAATTCGCCGCCTGAAGGTCCTGCATACTCTGCATACCGTCTGCGTCGCGCGGCTCGACGCCGCTTGTGCCGCGATATGGAAGATCGAGCCCTGGAAACAGCGTTCCTTTCATCAGCGCGCGTCCCGCCGTGTAGCGTTCAGGATTCTGCCCCTGGAACGGGACGTAGGGATTTGCCAGCGGCGCACAGGCGGGAAGCGTCCCCCGCGTATCGCCGCAGCCTTCAGCGGTCTGGGCCGCCTGTGTCTGCATATCAGCCAAAAAAATCGGCTCCTCTCAAGAGATTCGGGCGGATTCGCCCTGAACCAATCTATGCAGCGCCGCTTCGACAGGTGCTGCGGCTCTGTACTTTTTCTGCAGCAGATGATATACTGAATAAAATGCCGCTGTTGGACGCAGCGGTTTTCGGGAGGGACGTTCTTGCTTTCTGCATTTCACGGTCTGTGTATGGCGCTGGCCGACAGCGTCCCAGGAGTTTCTGGCGGGACGATCGCATTCATTCTCGGCTTTTACGATGATCTATTGCGCGCACTGCACGGCCTGTTCGGCCGGGACAGGTCTGTGCGGCAGCAGAGTCTGCGCGCACTGCTGCGCTTCGGCGCCGGATGGGCTGCCGGGATGATTGCCTGTATTCTGGTGCTGGCAGAATTATTTGAATTGCATATTTATTTTATGTGCAGCCTGTTCCTTGGGCTGAGCGCAGCGGCGTTTCCGCTTGTGCTTCGAGCCGAGCGCAGCGCACTGCGAAATGCCGCGCGATGTGCGCCGCTGGCGCTGCTCGGTGCGGCGCTCACCGTAGGGCTTACGCTGCTGCGCGCGGACACAGCAGTTTCGCTGCGGGTCGAGTTTTCACAGATCCGCGTATGGCCGCTTTTGTACCTGTTCATTTCCGGTGCGGCGGCCGTCAGTGCGATGATCCTGCCGGGGATCTCTGGGTCGGCGCTGCTTTTGATTGCGGGGGTCTATCTGCCTGCGATGCACGCACTGCGGCAGCTGCTGCGGCTTGATTTTTCCGGCCTTCCCGGCATTCTTACGCTCTGCCTCGGCGCTGTGGCAGGCGCTGCGCTGTCTATTCGCGCCATCCGCGCTGCGCTGCGGCGTTTCCGCGGTCAGATGGTGTGGCTGATCCTGGGGTTGATGGTGGGGTCGCTGTACGCTATTGCGATGGGGCCTGCCGGACTGCAGACGCCGCTGCCGCCAGTCAGCTTTCAGACGTTTTCACTGCCCGGTTTTCTGCTGGGGGCGGCGGCGCTTTTGGCGCTGGAACTTCTGCGAACCCGCCGGCCAGACCTAGGCGCCTGATTGAGAATCGGCATTTTTCGATTCTTTTTGCGTTTTTTCCCAAAGTGTAGTATAGTGTACAAAAGATAAAGGAGGCGCATACGATGATCGACGTCGAGTTGTCCAATATTTGGGGGAGTGTCAGCCTGCCGGATCTGCTGTCCGGAGAAAAAGACCTGTTTGACGCGCATATGCAGCTTCGGACCAACATGCTGGATGGCCCGGATTTTCTGGGTTGGCTGAACGCGCCGGAGGGCGTAATGGCCCGCGCGGTGCTCTCGATTGGGAAGGCTGCGGAGAAGATCGCGGAACTCGGCGAGACGCTGGTGATCGTGGGCAGCGGCGACGCGCCGCTCGCGGCGCAGGCGGCGATCCGTGCGCTCGGAAAAGAGGGGAGAGTGCGCTTGGCCTTTGCGGGCACGAGCCTGTCCCCAAACGCCTACGAACAGCTGTGCAGCGGGCTCGAGGGGCAGGACTTCTGCCTGCTCCTGATCGCGCAGACTGCTGTCGATATGGAGTGCGGCGTTGCCTCCCGCGCTGTCCGCTGGCTGCTTGACCGGCGCTATGGGCCGGAGGCCCGGCAGCACATTTTCGTCTGTGCGCCGAAAGGCAGCCTCCTGCACGTTATGGCGCAGGAGGAGGGCTATACCTTCCTTGCCCAACCTGCGCAGCTGGGCTGCGCGGATTCGGCGCTTTCGCCCGCCACCCTTTTACCGATGGCGGCTGCCGGAATTGAACCGCTCAGCGTGCTTGAAGGTGCAGGACAGGCATACCATGATTATGATCTGCGCGCGTTTGAAAATCCGGTCTGGATGTATGCAGGCGCGCGACACGCGCTGGAACTGCGCGCGCGGCGGACGGAATTTCTCGGGATCTTCGAGCCGGCCTGCATGGCGCTTGGCCGCTGGTGGGCCCGCAGTACGGCCCGGCGCAGCTGCCGCGGCGGCTACGGTGTGCTGCCCGTCCCGGCGGAACTTCCCGGCGCGCTCGATACGCTTGATGCCATGCTGGATGGCAGCCGCAGCGCGTTTGAAACGTTTCTGCGGATCCCGCTGCCCGCAAAACGGCGCAACATTGAACTCGACTGGAAGGATTACGACAATCTTGGCTATCTCTCCGGACATTCGGTCGGCGAGGCGGAGAGTGCGATGTTCGACGCACTCGTGCAGTCCCATGCCTCGCTCGATATCCCGCTGATCATCCTCTCCGCTGAACAACTGGACGCGCCGCAGCTTGGCGAACTGTTTTATTTTCTGGAACTGACGGCTGCCTTGTGCGCCGCAGCCGACGGACTGAACCCCTTCGACCGCAAGCGCACCTCCCCGACCAGAGCACAGGCCGCTGCGTGCCTGCAAGGTTGAGGGCAGCCTCTGTTTACGATTTTTTCACAAGTATGTTCTTGTGTTTCCGGAGAAAAGCTGGTACAATGAATTTGACCACATGAGAAAAGGAGGAATGCCCGTATGGTCAATATTATGATGGGCCCCGAAGGCTCCGGCAAGACGAAACTGCTCATCGGTGCTCTCAATCAGGCAGTTCAGCGCGAATCCGGCAGCATCGTCTGCATTGAGAAGGGCGATACACTGCGCTTCGACGTCGATCACAAGGTTCGGCTTATCGACATCAAGGAATACGCTTACGGCGGTTATCCGTTCCTGCGCGGCTTTATCAGCGGCCTGCACGCGGGAAACTTTGATATCACGCATATTTTTATCGACAATCTTTACAAGCTGTCGCAGGACAGCGACCCCAAGGAAACCGAGAATTTCCTCGACTGGTGCAGCGTCTTCTCCGCGGAGAACAGCGTCGCGTTTACGCTGACGATTGCGGGCGAGGCGAAAGACGCGCCGGAGTATATCGCAAGATATATGGACTGAATTTGAGATCGCAGGCGCTGCGGGCCTCCCGCAGCGCCTTTTGAACATTGGCAGAGGAGGCACGGCATGGAGCAGCAGGAATATGCGCAGCGGGGCTATCTGCGCGAGGATTTTCGACTCTTTCATCTCAAGGGCGCGATGGAGGAGCAACTCGACTGGCACTACCATACCTTCCACAAGCTGATCTTCTTTCTCGGCGGCCAGTCCGGCTACGGCGTCGAGGGGCGCAGTTACCCGCTTGAGCCCGGCGACGTGATCCTCGTCCCGCAGGGCTGTGTCCACCGGCCGGAGGCTGCGCCCGGTGCGCCGTATGAGCGGGTCATCCTCTATCTGTCGCCGGATTATCTCGCCCGCACGGGTACGGCGGACTGCCCGCTCGACAGCTGCTTCGCACTCGCTACGGCCCGCTTCCGCTTCGTCCTGCGCCCGCAGGAGGGACGGCAAGCCCTGCGCCGCACGCTCTTCGCACTGGAGAACGCCTCCGCACAGCCGGGCTTCGGACAGGAACTGCTGGCGAAGGCGCTTCTGACGCAGCTGCTCATTCTCCTGCGCCGCGCCATGGACGCGCAGCCGCAGGCCGTGGAGAGCCTTGCGTCCGATGAAAAGATCGCGGCCATCATGCAGTATCTTTCCCAGCACCCGACGGAAACTGTCTCCATCGACGATCTGGCCGCCCGGTTCTATATCAGCAAGTACCACATGATGCGCCGCTTCCGCGCCGAGACGGGCTATACTGTCCACGCCTATCTGACGGGCAAGCGCCTCGCTCTCGCGCGTGAGCAGATTGCCGCTGGAACCCCCATTCTGCAGGCAGCCAGCGCCTGCGGCTTCGGGGATTATTCCACATTCTGCCGCGCTTACCGCCGCCAGTTCGGCCAGCCGCCCAGCAGTGCCAGGCAGGATGCCGCAGAAACGCTGAAAACACGAAAAAAGGCTTGACACCGGGGAAACAATATGCTATGATTCTAAGGCTGAATTTGTCAGAGTGCCTGCGGGTGTAGCACAACGGCCAGGGCACCAGCCTTCCAAGCTGGGGACGCGGGTTCGATTCCCGTCACCCGCTCCATTATGCGCCAGTAGCTCAGCTGGATAGAGCAACTGCCTTCTAAGCAGTAGGTCGCGGGTTCGAGTCCCTCCTGGCGTACCAATTCAGCCGGGCAGCTAAAAAAAGAAAATTTCATATGGTGGGTGTAGCGTAGTTGGTTAACGCGTCAGATTGTGGCTCTGAAGACCGAGGGTTCGAGTCCCTTCACTCACCCCATTTTCTTTTTTTATGCAGGATTCTGCCGATACGCGCACGGGGATGTCGCCAAGCGGTAAGGCACAGGACTTTGACTCCTGTATGCGTAGGTTCGAATCCTGCCATCCCTGCCATATGACCCGCTAGCTCAGCAGGCAGAGCACCTGCCTTTTAAGCAGGGTGTCCGGAGTTCGAATCTCCGGCGGGTCACCATGATTGCCGAACACTATAGATGAAATGGCGAAAAAGCCAGTCGTCTCAAGGTGTTCGGCAATTTTTTATTCTCAAAATTCTTTGGTAACTCCATAGATGAAAGTAAG
>ENA-UONZ01000892-UONZ01000892.1-human-gut-metagenome-genome-assembly--contig:-C93old-NODE-892-length-41035-cov-60.100146_pt1 | contig 41035 bp, 45 predicted proteins | sample MGYA00242468_ERZ724015 | MGnify/ENA metagenome assembly ERZ724015
AAACCTTTGTCACAAGCCGTCAGCCGACACGCGCCCGCGTGTCGGCTTTTCTGCGCCCCGGTGGGGACGCTGCACCCCAAAGACATAAAAGCCGCGCGTTGGAGCGCGTGTGCCGAAGTACGAAACCAGATGCACAGGAGGCAAGAAAACGCAGATGCTATCTGAGCACCAAAACAAAAACGCAAATTATCTCCGGATCCTTATGACACTCCGCGCCCTGCGGCAGCGCGGAGACATTACGGAAAAAGAATACCGCAGAGCAAAGAAGTATTATCAAAACTTGACCGGCGCAGACATTGTCCTCATGGATTAAACTGTAATTTGCACGGTTTTCACAAGAATTCCCGCCGCCGTTTCAGCGTTTGGTAGAATTCGGGACCGTTTGAAAGATACCAGTAGACTTGAACCTTTTCGCGGATATACTTGTTGTTGACAAACGGCACAGGAGGTGAGAAAAATGCCAGTTGCAAAACTGATTGCGCCAACGACGAAGCAGGAGATCCCCAAGCTGCGCGTGGCCGCGTATTGCCGCGTGTCCTCAAACTCCGCAGATCAGCGAAATTCCTTTGCAACGCAGGAACGTGTTTATACGAAATACATTGCAGAGAAGCAGGAATGGGAGCTGGTCGACATTTTTGCCGACGAGGGTCTCAGCGGCATGAAAGCGGATAACCGTCCGGAATTCCAGCGGATGATCCGCATGTGCGAGCTGCACCAGATCGATCTCATTCTTACAAAATCGGTCTCCAGATTTGCACGCAACGTGAAAGAGGCGCTGAATTATACGCGCAAGCTGAAGCTGCTCGGCATCGGGGTGCAGTTCGAAGAAGATGGAATCAACACACTGGCGATGGCCGACGAGATGCTGCTCAATACGTTTGCAGCCATCGCACAGGAGGAATCCAAGTCCATCTCGCAGAACCAGCGGCTGTCCATTGTCAAACGGATGGAAAAAGGTGAATATGTTGCAAGTAAAGCACCGTATGGATACCGCCTAGTTAATAAAAAGCTCAAAATATTTAAGCCAGAGGCAGAAGTGGTATGTTGGATTTTTCAGGCATACCTGAATGGACTATCCATAAAAACAATCGCAGACACACTGACGGCACAGGGAGTTCCCACTAGAAGCGGTCAAGAACAGTGGAAAGCAAATACAATTACATATGTTCTTACGAATGAGAAGTACATTGGTGATACGTTGTTTCAAAAATATTATGGAGAAATGACGGTTCCATTTAAAAAACATCGTAATTATGGAGAAATGGATCAGTACTACGCAAAAGATACACATGAACCGATTGTTGAGAAAACCATTTTCTATGCAGTTCAATCTTTACTGAAAAACAGACAAGCTACGTTCAAACAAGAAAAAAGTAAGAATAGGTACCCACTTACAAGCCGCATTCGGTGTTCCGAGTGCGGCTCTTTCTATCACCGGAAGGTGCGAAGTGGCGTAATCAAGTGGGTCTGTTCAAAACACGCGGCAGACACTACCGCCTGCAATTCCAACTATTACAGCGAGGAACGCATTTACGACGGCATCATCACCATGATCAACAAGCTGCGTTTCTGTGAAGAAGATATCCTCGGACAGACGATTCAGAAGCTGGAATTTGCCGCCGCAGCCTATAAGCGGAACAACAGAGCGGCCAGCCAGCTCAGCCAGAGCATCGCTGAACTGAATGCAAAGCTGCTCGCGCTGGAACGGCTGCGATCAAAGGGATACCTCGCCGCAGATATTTACCATACGCAGGCGCGGGAGATCCGCCAGCAGCTCGGCAAGCTGAAAACAGAGCGGTACAGCAGCTTTGAATCTCGGATCACAACGATGTTGGAGGATGTGCGGAAGCTGAAATCCCTGATTGACGAGCTGGAACAGCCGCTGGAGGTGTTCGACGAGAAGCTGTTCCATGAGGTCGTCACAGACATTTGCATCAATAACCGCGACGAAATGACAGTCACCCTGCTTGGCGACCTCAAATTTACAGAACAGATTTAAGAGGGACAGGTATGAAAAAGATTCGATATTTACCGTTTGGCTACACGATCCGTAACGGACACACCGTGATTGAACAGCAGGAAGCTGACATTGTCCGCAATATTTTCAAAGCGTACATTCAAGGCGCGTCGCTCAAGGAAATCGCGGAAGATTTGACAGCAAAGAAGATCCCATACACAGAGCGGACCTGTGTATGGGATAAGGCGCGGATTTCACGGATACTGGAGAATGCGAAGTACACCGGCGATGAAGAATTCGAGACGATCATCGACGAAAACATCTACGAAGAAGCCGTCGCGGTTAAAAGCGCACGGCGCTGGAATCAGGCAGCCCAGGAAAGCGACGGCATCCGGCAGATCCGCGACCGTATCCGCTGCGGACAATGCGGCGCGCCAATGCTCCGGCACATCAATTCCAAACGTGCAATCCGGGAAAGCTGGACATGCAGCAATGCAGACTGCGGCATTCTGGTGCGGATCAGCGACGGCGAGCTGCTCCGGAAAATCACGCTTCTCATGAACCGCGTCATCGCAAATGCCGATCTCATGCTCCCGCATCCAAAAATAAAGCACAGGGATTCCGCAGTGGTGCTGGATTTGCAGCAGCAGATCTCTGACGAAATGGAGCAGGAACGCCCCAGCGAGGAACGGATCGCTACGTTGCTCTGCGAAATCGCAGGTCAGCTTTACAAAGGAACAAACGCCAAGGCGCAGATCGCCGCACAGATTGCCAGAAAGCGGGCCTCTCTGATGAAGCCGCAGGATGCGTTCAACGCCGCATATTTTTCCGAACTGATCGACGCCGTCTCCCTTCATGTGGGAGGCGGCGTCGTTTTGTATACAAAAACAGAAACCGATATTTGCGAAAGTGAGGAAGAACCGAATGGAAGTCCAGAGAATTCCGAAACGGACAGTTTCCGTAATTGAACCTCAAAAGTCCATCCTTGTGGACAAGGAGAAATATCACCAAAAGCGGGTGGCGGCCTACTGCCGCGTCTCCACAGATTCCGAAGAACAGCTTACATCCTATCAGAACCAGATGCGCGTTTACACGGAAATGATCGCTGCCAACAAGGAATGGGAGTTTGCCGGCCTTTATGCCGACGAAGGCATTTCCGGCACAAGGGCGGACAAACGCCCGGAATTCCAGCGCATGATCCGCGACTGCCAGAACGGGAAAATCGACTATATCATCACGAAATCCGTATCCCGCTTCGCCAGAAACACGGTGGAGTGTCTGGAATATGTACGATCCTTAAAAGCGCAGGGCATTGGCATCTTCTTTGAAGAACAGAACATTGACACGCTGAAAAACGAGAGCGAATTATACCTTGTCATTTACGCGGGCTTTGCGCAGTCCGAGTCTGAGAGCATCAGCAAGCATATCACATGGACCTACCGTAAGAAGTTTGAAGAAGGGAAAGTGAGCTTTCAATACAAGAATTTCCTCGGTTACCGAAAAGGTGCGGATAGTCAGCCGGAGATCGTGCCGGAAGAAGCGGCCATCGTAGAACGGATCTATGAGATGTTCCTCGCCGGTCAGCCGGTCAAGGTGATCGCGCAAACGCTACAAGCGGAGAAAATTGAGATCCTCGGAAAGAATCTCAGCTTCAGCAAGAACATGATCATGAATATCCTGCGGAACGAAAAATACTGTGGTGACTGTATCCTCCAGAAAACGGTCACGGTTGACTGCATCTCCAAAACACGGAAAGTGAATCAGGGTGAAGCACCCATGTACATTGTCGAAAACAATCATCCGGCGATTATCAGCCGTGAGGTGTTCAACCGCGCACAGGAAGAATTGATCCGGAGGCAGGCACTCCGGGCAAAGTCAGATAAGACATCCATCACCGCAACCGGAAAATACTCCAAATACGCGCTGACCGAGGTGCTGCAATGTGCGGAATGCGGCAGCCGCTACCGACGCGTCACTTGGACCGCGCACGGGAGGAAGAAAATCGTCTGGCGGTGCATCAGTCGTCTGGATTATGGAACGAAACACTGCAAGGACTCTATTACCGTAGAGGAAGAAGCCCTGCACGGAGCGGTTGTCCGCGCGTTAAACCGCTTTCACACAGAGGATGAGTCCACATACCTGGCGCTCATGAAAGCCACCATTGGAGAAGCCATCGGCATAAATGGCGGTTCAGAGGAAATCGACCTGCTGACACGCCGCATCGACACGCTGAACAAACGGATGCTGGATCTTGTCAACGAAACCGTCGCCGCTGGAAAAGACGTAGAAAGCAGCGAGGATGAGTTCAAAGGCATCTCGGATCAGATCGAGCAGCTTAACCGCCGCATTGCCGCAATTCAAGAGAACGTCCACAAGGACGGCTCCCGGCAGGCGCGGCTGGAGGAGATCCAGAGCATCATTGCCAAACGCGGCGCGAACGAAACGCAGTACGACGACAGCATCGTGCGCCAGATGATCGAGTGCATCAAGGTGCACCGCAACGGCAGGCTGACAATCATTTTCGGCGGCTGCTACGAGATCGAGGAAACGCTATAAATACGAAGCACCTCTGTGAGAGCGTTCACTCGGTGGTTGGTATCATAATGTGATACCAACCACCGAGTGAACGGAGTGCGTAACGATTAAGGGCATGAACATTTTCGTTGCAGAAACCTTCCACGACGGTAAACTAAAAATCATCTTAGCTGCAAGCGGCCTTGCAAAGGAACGGTTTAAGCGCAGGAAACTATGGAGTTACCCTTCTTTCTCTTTCTTTATGTCATCGCGAATGCTGCTTTGAATCATATTGAGAATGGCAATCTTCTGATCCGATGGACAGTCCAGTCTCGAAATGTATGTATAAATTATCTGCGCATGGACAGCTGCAACACGTTTGGACAGTTCCACTTGTCCTTGCATGGAGTGTGGGGAATACACAATTACTTCCATAAAAATTCCTCCCGGCATGCGATATAGTTAAATACATGCCAGCAAAAAGAGATTCATTCCTCAAGGACAGGGTCCTTTTCTAGCTGTTCTTCGTTTTCCTCCACGAAATCATCTTCTGTTGTGATCGTCCCAGAATGCAGCTTCGTCATTCTCAAAGTGTACCTGCATTTGCGGTTATAGGCAATGAGCATGGCTTCGGCATAGCCAAGAGAGCCTGCTCCACGCTCTTTCGCAATACGAGATAACTGCCGAACAGACATGAATCCAACTTTCTCCTTGAAGGTCTCGTCACGAAGCTGATCACCGAATGCTACCACCATTTTTGCAACACCCGCCAATATATTTCCACCAAGAGAGTCAATATCTCCCTCCCATGTACCAACGCAGAGTCGCAAAGTTCGGTCAAGCACATGGTAACCATATTTGGTGTAGATCCGCTCCAACGTGGCAACAGCGCAGATCACGCCATATGCTTTGGTCGGCCCGATAGAAAGAGAATAGGATTCCACCAGCCGCTTAATCACAAGCTGCTGTTCATTTCCCGCTTCGATATTGGCCATGAATATTTCGTAAGGCTTTAGGGGGCGCACGTGCTTCATCTGATTTGCAAAAATATCCGCTTCGTTTTGATAATCCAGACTATCATATATCATGCACCAAACGGGTGTCTCTCGTGAACCAGATACGGTGGCAACAATCTCAATAGTGTGCTGACCGTTAAAGACATAGTTGATTCCATCGCGGCGGCTTACCTTTACTGGGTTGATTTGGTTCAGATCGAAATCCTCAATGGCCTTTTCAACCTGCGCCTGTGACAGTGGCCGCTGGTACTCCTGATTGGAAACAAGGTTCTTAATCGGGATTTGTTCGAAGTGGACATTCGGTACAAATCTGCTCAGGTCTTGCATGAATGTACCTCCCGGATATCTGAGAGCATCTCGGACACTTTCTCCTGTAGTGACAGCAGCACCGCCTCAAGCCTGTGTTTCGCGTCCATGGAAACGTCATTTATATTCGCATGATTTCTGGCTCGTTCGATGGAACTGACCCACGATGGAACCGTTAGAGTCAATCCGGTGATTTCGGCATCCGGGTCGTGCTTTGGTGTAACCTTAATAGGTGGTAAAGTCTCTGGCATAGGTGTAATTGGCTGATCCTCTATATTGACGAATTCTTTTCGAGTATCGCTGTAACTGGTGAAAGGGTGCTGCAGGTCTTCCGAGCTTGTCCCAATTCGCCTGATTTCCTCCGGTGGCATTTTAGAAAGTGCCACGAGGTTCTTGTGAGATATCTTGAAAGTCCCGGAGAGGACCTTACCGGGAAGTTCAGGATCTGACCGCCCTACAGCATCTAATGCCTTACTGAAGACCGCATACTTCTGCACGGCTCCAGTGGATACATTGTATTGAGAGCTAAATTTCTGGGCTGTACGCCGAAAGGTCTCTCCGCGCTCGCTCCTGTCTCTGCGCTTATATTGATTGAAACCGTTGATATTTGGTGGATGCTTGCGCGCAACTTTCTCAAGTTCATATTGTTTGCCAATGAGGTAGCGTCTGGTTTCCTCTGTGATATTTCGGCGGCCGAGTTGGTTGCTGCAAATCCAAACAATGGCCCGTTCCCGATTCTCGAATGGCATCTCTCGCACGGCATAGGGGATGTGAAGCCGGTTGCATATCTCGTAACGGTTGTGACCGTCAATGATGATGTTATTCCATGTGATGATTGGATCCCGGCAGCCGTCTATTGAAAGATTCACTTCGAGTTGAAGATATTCATCTTTCCGCAAAGGCCGAATGAGTGCCTTGAATTCTGGATCGACCTCCAATACTGCAAACCCCTTACCCATTGATAGACGTTCACCTCTCATTTCTCTTTAAGGTTTTCATAGAGAAATAGGCTACTCTGTTTGCAACATCCACCTCGCCGCTTACACGATAGCTATATCGAAAGTCGAGAATACCAATCATATCGACTAAGGTTGACATAAGCGTACTGCTGTAAAACTCAACGGAGTGCTTTGTCAGCTGAAACTGCTGCACGTTGTTGGCTGTGCCTCCGGAAAGTGGGCGGTCTGAGCCAAGTATTGCAATAAGCATTTCTTCTGGATTGACCAGAAATTGAATATATTGCGGTCTCCCCATTTTATTTAGAGTGGATTTGTGTACGCGAAAGCGCCCCCGACTCAGATCGATGGTCATGATTGCGCTGTTATCTGCACTATCCATTTTTGATCTCCTCCTGTACAGGTACTTCTGGTCGATGTGTGCCCGGAATCGGTGTAGCAGCCTCCCCAGATGCTATTGAGGATACTGTGTTATCCTTGATTCCATAAATCGCGTATCCATCAAAGATATTGATTTGCAGAGACTTCTGGTGTTCATGATAGGGCAAACCGAACTGATCCTTCCACCCGGCAGGGAAAACCGGTGTGCGAGCCGTCTTGGGCTTGCCTCCGTCCTTTGCGATACGTTGATAGATCTCTGAAGCATTCAAATCGAAAGCAATCAGATACTCGTCATTGGCATGGATGACTTTCCCAAGCAGCTTATACCGGTAATCGATATTCCAGTCCATCAGCTCAAAAAGCTTTGCAAAAAAGAACTTGCCTGTTACCTGTCGAGGTTTCCGTTTTCCACCAGATGTGTTGCACCATGCAAATGCATCCCGCTCAAATTCGGTGCATGGCCTCAGCGCAAGGATGCGAGACTCCCGGTTGATCAGGAGCTGAACACAGTCTGCATGAGGGAACTTGTTCAGGCACGCGGCGTTGACATAGACCTTGTAGTTGTTGAATGTGATAGACGGTTCGAACGTGTGTGCAAAAAACTCCCTTCTGACCACTTGGTATCCGTCAAAATCAAAGTCATCACGAAGCTCAATCACATCGCCCGGGGCTGATGTATCAATGGTCATTGGCGTGACCGTGTCCTCTATGAAGGGAATAACGGTATCCTCATCGGCAATGCCAGACGGGAAATCCAGCGGCATTGGGAGGATAAAAGAACTCTGATTTTCTGTTTCCATTCTGCTCTCCTTTCATTCGTCTCTGACAAGATCCAGCGCATCTCCAATCTGGCGTAGGCTCATGCTGAGATAGCGACAAAGCCGTCTGAGCTGCTCTGCGTCATACTTTTCCATAATCACATCCTGTTCAGATTCCGATAGGTCAGAAAAGCATCGGCTGACGTGATTGCCATCACGAACCACACGGTAATATACACCATCAAGATTCCGAACTGTCGGAATGTTGGATTGTTCATGCATTGTAGTCCGCTCCTTCCAACTGTTTTGCAGAGCCTAATTGCTCATTGATGAAGCGCTGCATCTCATCAAATTTGGTGACATGCAGCTTCTCGCTGGTTTCAAAAAGCTGCCCTTCCAGCCAAAGCTTCCATGCGTCTTCGCTTTGCAATTCCAATGAAGATGCGGTAAGCCTGTGAGAATAAAAGTCGCTGCCGAATCTGTCAGCCAATTTCTTGGGAACTGCCCGAATACGTTTTCCCGATACGGAAAGAGGAGAAAGACCGCTGTTGCCGCTGCCGGGAGCGTCTGTCCACGTCATAAGATAGGACTGGATGAAAATTGCAGGTTCACTTAAATCAAATAAGAATACCGAATCTCCATCGCTTTCAAGGAGACTGCCGTAAGCCTTAAACTTATAAGCTGTTTCCCAGCCAAGCAATTCAAACAGCGTTTCGCCAAAAGCAGAACACGGGATCTCTTTGACGTAGTATTTTCCATCGTCAGGTCTTGACCACTGTACGAACTGGCGAGAATCCTTAGAGGCACGACGAACAGCGAGCTTCCGCAATCCCGGATGGATCAGCAGCTCAACTTTGTTGTCCTTCCCGAACTGCCTAACACAATCTGTGCTGAATTTGATTTGTTTGCTCTGGAATAAGACATACGGTCTTTTGTTCGCGTCAAAGAGAGATGCATTCGTAACTTCAAAACCGCGCAAATCAAAATCTCCAGCCGCCACCTCGAATGTAGCGTCGCCCTCCGCAGGCTGGCCGTAATATGTATCGTCCGTGTAGACACTCATAGAAGCCTGCAAATAATCGGCTGCCTTGAAGCCTGCCCACTTGGGACTGATCGTGACAAAGCCTTTCAGAATACCGGATTCAATCACCCGCAGTTCAGGCAAGATGGATTTTCCTCCGTATTTTGCATTGTTGATCATGTGTTGGACGGCGATATAGTCATCCCTTGATACGATAGCCTCGTGTTCTCCTCTGTACAGACTCTGCTGGCGTTCTCCTCTGTTTTTCTTGGACTTATGACTGATCACATCGGGAGTCCATGTCTTTCTTGTGAGAACATCGCCGCAATGCCGCTCGTTTCTCAAAATCTGGATAACTGTGTTGGATGTCCACTTGGTGTTGCCGAGAAACGTTGTCTTGCCGAGTTCCTCAAGGGTCTTGGCAATATAAGCTGAGGAATATCCGGAGAGGTACATATAGAATATGAGCTTAACGGTTGGGGCCTCATCCGGATTGATTACCAGCTTGCCGTCCGTATCGTGAGAATAACCCAGCAGCTTGGGTGTCAGCGGAAGGCCGCCATTTAGACGCTGGGCAAGAGAAACCTCCATGCTGCGACTTCGGATACGGGACTCGTTTTCTGCAATGGACGCCAAAAAGGAAAGCGGCATGGATGTGTCTTCATTCAATGAGAAGATACATTCGCTCTCAAAGAAAACACCCACCGGATTGCGAAGTTCCGCAAGGTTCCGCACCATAGTAATGCAGTCGACTGTATTTCTGGCAAGACGCGAAACCGATTTGGTGATGATCAGGTCAATTTTTCCGGCTCTGCTGTCAGCGAGCATTTGGTTCAGCGCAACGCGGTGTTTTGTCGAAGTGCCTGAGATACCTTTGTCCGCGTAAATCTTCACAAGCGTCCAATTCGGATGCTTCAAAACAAACTCCTCATAATAGTTTTTCTGAAGCTCATAAGACGTTTCCTGCCCCAGATTATCTGTGGAAACTCGGACATAGACTGCAACACGCTGATGGACGTCGGCATCATAGAAATCAACCTGTTTCCTTGCAGGATAGATGACATCCGGTTCTCGTCGATTGGAGTATCGCTTATGTACTTTCTCGCGTTCTGCTTGATTGGCTGCTTTTTTGGTTGATTTACTCATGGAGTGCACCTCTCACGTCCAGCTCATCAGGCAGGATCTTCCAGCCTGGAGCTGGGAGAAAACAAGGCTCTCGAAGATCGTCGCGATAATACGATGCCAAAGTGTATAGATCTTCTGATATGAAGTAAATGCCAACGGGAGGCTTTCGAGCAGCGAGCATTCTTGCGCAAATCGTTACTTCCCGGACATCTCTGGATACATTGCTGACCTTTTGTGTGATTATGAGATTGACTTTTCCCTCATCACAGTCAGACAGAAGCTCAGTCCATGCCGGTGATTTCTCCATATAAGGTGCGGTCGACCCATTATCAATATAGAAGCCCACAAACTTCCATAGAGGGTACTGTGCCAACGTAGCACGAAAGACCTCTTTGTTACGCTCGAGATATTCCTCGTCCCCATATTTCGTCTGATTAAAAAAGCGAATATACACAGCAACCTTGAACGGAATCTTAGGGCTAGGTGTCTCATGGCGGATGCTTTTCAACCACTGCCTGTGTTGCTCTACAAGTGGAGAAACAAAGCTTTCTCCCAGACACAGGTCAAAAGAGGAATATTCAGTCTCTTCGCGTCCTTGTTCGGTGCCTAATGGCAGCAGCTCCGTGTTTTCCATGTTTTCCTCCGGTATTGGGGTCAGCCCTTTTGGATGAATTATAGGGAAAACGCTTAAAAATAAGAAGATACCATAGGTCAACATCCTGACCTATGGTATGTAAATGGGAAAAAATTATCGGGTTGGTCAACCAACCCGATAATCAATCCATGTTCTGTTTCTTGTGCATGGAGGCCTTTACCTCACGGACGATGTTCAAAATAGCTTCCATCTCACTGGCTGAGCAGTCTTCGAGAAGTTCGGCAAATTCTCCTTGATAAATCGTCTTCACCTCCGGTACATCTGCGCGGAGCAAATGATCCGCAGATACCTGAAGTGCTTCTGCTACTTTAACGAAAGTCTCGAGCTGCATTCTCGTTTTTCCGCGTTCGATGTTGCTGATCAACGGCAGTGACACAGATGCCTTGACCGCCAAATCTGCCTGACTCATTCCTTTACCGGTTCGAACCGCCTTGATGCGTGAGCCGATCAGCGCCAAATCCGATTGTTCATACATGATCAGCTCACCTCCTCCTTGCCGGATATAATCTGCTAACTATAATTTAAGTTAGTATATATCATGCGAAGATTGGTTTTATATAATCGTTCCGCTATAAAATAGCGATTTCAATATAATTGGGTTGCCAAAATTTTTAGGAGGTATCCTTATGCAACTCAATTACATTGTCCTTGGCCAAAGAATCCAGAAAATCAGAAAGAACAAGCACATCTCTCAGGCAGTGCTGTCTGCTATGATCGGCAAGTCCGCCGGTTACATCAGCTACCTTGAATGCGGAACAAAAGTCATGAGTCTCGAAACCTTTGTCAGTATCGCAAATGCACTGGAGGTGTCGACTGATACGCTCCTGAGCAGGCAACTCACCAGTGTGACGGAGATGTCCAACATCGAAGCACAAAGGATCTTCGCAAACTGCTCTCCGTATGAAACCTATGTTCTGCTGGATATGCTGAAAGCAGCCAAAGAAGCTCTTCGCTCGTATCAACATCTTCTCCCCAAGGATGAATGGTAATCATTTTACCAACTGAATATCAAATAGCAACAGACCACAGGTTAAGAGATTGACCTGTGGTCTGTTGCCTGGGGTGCATTCTCCCAACTGCCAACGCACCCGAACAGCGGTTCTTTTTGCACTGAGCTGCACCATTTTTCCTTGAAATACGACAGTATTCCTGCGAAAAAATGTCTTGCTCAGCACGAAAACTCCTCGCTGCCGGTCGCATTTTCAGTTGGGAGAATACACCCTACAAAAACGATTATATTTTCGCCAAAAACAACTACGTTTTTGGCTTTTGCGAGATTTCCTTATTCTATGATGGTATAATTTGATTCAGTCAGAATAGACGACAAAGCATCGTCAATTCACGCGCCCTCGAAGAATGACAATCAGGGATGGAGAAAACGAGAGGTATTACCCATGAGCGCAAACGTAAAACCTACATATTACCGACTGGAGCTGGACGATTATTCTGTCGCTGCCTTTACCAGCTTCGGAAAATACTATTACGGTACGTTGGAGGATCTTCGCTGCTTTTTCGGAGAACTCGCACATGATGAGAAATTAAAGAAGCAATTCAAGGAGTTGCTATCTACATTCCAAGCCTTCGAAGAAGGGCAGCAGGATCTCAGCCATTCTATCGCAGACAGGAAGGTACCGTTCCTCGTTCCTGCGCAGCTGCTCCACAGAAAAACTGTCATTTTGGAAAACTACAAATGGACACACATCAACACATGGGACAGGCCTTATTATATGCGCTGCGACGAAGTCAAATCCGAACATCTCTGGCTTGCCTGCGACGGGGAATACTGCCGTGCGACCAAAGCTATGTTTTCAAGACTACAGTATACCGGAACGATCGGCAGGTGGAATCATGTCGGAACAATGCTTAGGGGATTCCCGTGCATTCTCACCGGAAACCCATTCAGCTTCTGGAATCGATTAGCTGAACCGGAAAAGCAGTTCAAGACCAAAGAGGACGCTAAGCGAGATTGGGAGCTGTTCCCCGAGAATCCGGACCCCGACTATTCGGAGTTTTGCAATGACATCTTTGGAGATGGCTGATGTTTAGGAGGGCACCATGATAGAAGAACGTTGGACGAAATCGAAAATAAGCGATATTGCAAAACATCTGGCGATACAAGAATCGCGGAACAAGGATGCGCTTGTCTGCAGATGCACGTTCCACTTTGGTACTTCGTTTCGCCCAGCTACAAAGGACGAGATTATAAAGAACACATGCAAGAAGGCATTTACGACACCATACCGGGAAAGGGGTAAAGTAGGCGTATCACATGGGCAAATGGCTTGGCTACACGGTAGAGCTGTGCTTTGATGGTCAATGGTTCAATATCGACCAGTGGCACCGATCTGCAAGTGGAAGACTCAGACATCGTTATCTGCATGCCACACCGGAGCAGGATATTCTTTCCAGTCCATATGATGAATTAGCGCTTCTTAAAAAGCGGATCCGCTTTTCGGATTTGGCGGCTTCGACGCAGGACATCATTTGTGCGGAAAATCCGGCATTCGAGCGCAGCTCGTTTGGCGCGTGGGATTTCTTCATTTGGGGAAGTCTTGCTGATTTAGAGGCGTTGCTTCAAAAGCCGGTTAAAAATGAAGACGATGAATGTATTTCAAAGACCTTATTGAAAGAGCTAGTCTTCAAAATTCAAGACCAGATCAGCTTTTTTCAGCAGACTATCCCGCATTGGATAAACAACTGGTCACCGGAAACGTCAGTCAGAATTATTATCTGTGAATTGTGATTTTATAGGTTGCTATTTCCCCAAAAGTGTGGTAAATGTTTGTGCTGCGAAGAAGGAGGTGGAACACCATGATTTATGTCATGTCAGATATCCATGGGCAGAAGCGGCGCTTTGATTCCGTCATGAAGCAAATCAACCTGCAGCCTAAGGACACGCTCTATGTCCTTGGAGATGTGATAGACCGAAACCCCGACGGCATCAAACTCTTACGCCAGATCATGGCGATGCCAAATGTCAAAATGCTTCTGGGCAACCACGAACTCATGATGATGAACGCGCTTTACTACCCGCCCCCAGAAGATGAGGAATGGCCAGAATACTACTATGAGCGCAAACAAGCTCTGTGGTATCGGAATGGAGGCGAGGTCACGCACAACTACCTGAAGCATATAAAGAAGGCTGTTCGACAAGAGATATTCGAATATCTGGACAAGCTGCCAGTCAATGCGGAGCTGACAGTAAACGACAGGCAATACATCCTGACGCACGCGGCACCTGTGGACTTATACGAAAGCTGCGGCTGGAAATACAAAAGTGCGCGTGATTTCGCAGTTTGGATGCGGTTTGAGAGATTCCCCGTTCTGGAGGGCCGGATAGTCATCTTTGGGCATACACCGACCCACCATTTCCAGTATGATAATCCCATGGCAATATGGGATGCAAAGAGCTGGATCGGAATCGACTGCGGTTGTATGCTCCCCGAAACAGGCGATCCGTGGTCAGGCGTTCTCGGCAGGCTGGCTTGTCTCCGCTTGGATGATATGCAGGTATTCTATTCTGAGGAACCACAATACGGCAATTCTGAAGAAGCAGAAATGCAGCACGATGGATAGCAGTAAGCAAGGAGAGCTAGCTTTGAGTCAGATGAACAGTTCAAAAGATAACGGAGGATTATAGCATGAGAAAAATACCGGCAGTTTCTGAAATGGAGCATATCACGTCCAAAGAGTTTGGAGAGAACATGGACGCCATTCTGGAACGAGTGGCAAAAGAGGATGTTGCCCTGATTATCGACCATGCGGACAAGTCCTACGTCCTGTGTCCTGCCAGATGGTTTGAAGTGCCAGAGCTGACGCAACTGGAGGTCATGGTCAAAAACGCTGTGCGGTATGTTTCCGAGGTTGACGATTCCGATCTGGCGGAAACAGCTCAGACCGTGAAGGAGCTTGCGCCGATCTTATCTCCGGCGTGCATTACCACGCTTCTCAAAATCATCATGGGCAAGATCTCCGATGGCTGCGGAGGCGCGTGGTGCGAGATGAAGCAGGCATTGGAAGACGCCCTGACGAAGGAAAACAGGGAGGAACATACGGAAACACGATGATTTACTATATTGCAGATATGCACTTCGGTCATGAAAATGTCATTCGCTTCGACGACCGTCCTTTTGCGGACACAGAGCAGATGGACGAGGTGCTGATTCAAAACTGGAACGAGCAGGTCACAGCGGACGACACCGTCTATGTGCTGGGCGATGCGTTCTGGAAAAACGAAGAAAACAGCATCCGTATCATGCAGCGGTTACAGGGGCATAAACACCTGATTCAAGGCAACCATGACCGTGTGAAAGGAAAGCTCCGTCCTTACTGGGAAAGCATCGAGCAGTACGCGGAGGTCAACGATGAGAATCGGCTGGTGATTCTCAGTCACTACCCGATTCCCTTTTACAAAAACCAGCATTATGGCGCAGTCATGCTGTACGGGCATGTACATAATACACGCGAGTGGGAACTCGTTGAGAAGTGGAAGAAAGCGCAGTGGGAGCTTGGTATTCCCAGCAGGCTGATCAATGTCGGCTGCATGATGGCTTACATGAACTACACGCCGCGGACGCTGGATGAGCTGTTGGAGGCGAACCCGCAGCCCATGATCGAAAGAACCCGGAAGGATGGAACCAACGCAGGAGAAAACAGCAATGGAGAATTATGAAAAGCTCATAGCAGAGATTGACGAGGTTGTAAAACGGATCAAAGGGTTATATGACCTTGCCTACACGCAGTACTCCCATGCCGTCGACGAAGTGATCTCAGGCCGCCTTACCGACGAAAAACAGATCGAGCATATTCTCGATGGCATCATTGACTTTGGAGATGATCTCCGATTCTTGGAGCTCTCCAAGAGACTGTGCCGCCATATTTATTATGAATATCCGCAGCTTGTTGGAAGTTTCGTTCATATGTACAGAGCGCTGTTTGAGGAAAAGGAGGACGAAGATGGAATTGGTGACGATTGAGGTCAAGCTCCCAAAAGAAGTTTATGACAGCGCTTCAGAAATTCTGGCAAAGCAGGGCTTAACCATGGAAGATGCGTTGATTCTCTTTTTGAAGGAAACGGTCAGGCTTGGGAGGATTCCCTTTGATTATACGGAGGCAGACCTTGAGGAAGCGCGAAGATGGGAGAGAATCGTAAACGATGACGTACAGGATACTGAAGGTGAAGAAACGTGCATGGTAAATTGACGCAGCCAAAAATAGATGGGTATATCAGCTGGCTCCGGCGAAATGACCACTTTGGTATGACAAGCTGTATCTACGACGACAAAAGTCAGAAACTGCTTGATGAACTGTTTGAACTGCTAGAGCAGGTTGCACCGGAATCCCCGAACGGCGTCAGAACGCTCTGGCTTCGTGCGGAAAGAGGACCAATCGAGGATTTCGGCAATGCAGCGGAGGAAATCGCAGAGGGTAATTACGACTCGGAAGAAGAATTCGTGGATGCATGGAAAAGCTGGTTCCCAGAGGACGTCAAATGGTATCATTTCCAAGCCGTCGAGGACAAAGCGGAAGGATACCGCGCTGTCGCGGTTCGTCACAGTTATGTGATCGTTCAGGACAAGCGCAGAGAACCAGCAGGATGGCCCTGCGAAATTTCTGAGTTTGTCCAGTGGCTTGTCGACGGTGTCAGGAGCTGCATTGAAATGCTGAAAGCCGGGACGTATAACGATGTTGTCCGTGAAAATCTGCCGCCCCAGCATCGAACCGGAACAATCCGACGCAGGGATTTTTGGAATGTCTGGCCGGATGCAAGAGTCGACTTCTTCAAGGATATCTCGCCTGCGGATGTTACGGAGTTCATTGAAAGGGTCTCCGCACAGGAAGAAAATTATGCTGCAATGAAAGACCGCTTACAAGCTATGACAGCCAATGATTTTTTCCGCTTTTGTGCCATGGGTTACGCGGAGAACAAGTATGATGGCTGCGGAAAAACGCCGAAGGAGCAGTATGTGCTCCATGCCGACGGCCGGGACGAGGGATTGCAGGATATCGATGCGGACAGCCCTGAGGCGTTTCATGCATGGCTCCACGATAGAGACCGGTGCGGTGGACATCCGTGGGAGGTCTGCCGCGGCGGAAACTCCACGCATGTCGATCTGCGGGTATTGGAGGATGGCCGCGGTTATTTTCTGTATCTGGCAGGAGCAGCGTGGAACCGAACGATGGAAACCGTTAAATTCTACCTCGCCCTGACGAGAGCAAATATCCCCGTTTATCTGGCTGAAGCAAAGATGCTGGCTGACCGGCTGGCGGAAGAAGAAAAGATTGGGATCGTGCCGGAGGGCGTTCTGCCCGCCTACTGTGGAAGCTGGTTTCCAAATGAACACATCATCGACTACATGAATTTGCCCAGTGAGGATCGAGAAAAGTTTCTGCCGTTTTGTACATGGTATGAGGAAAGGCCTGCGGTTCTTGTTCATGACGAAGGTAGCGCTTGCACATGAGAGGCGGATACGAGGGCTACTAAAGAGATATGGTTGCAATTGCGAAGTTTTATACCAAATTGTACCGCATATTCCGATTGAGATAGGTCATGGTTTTCACAAATGCGTTCAAGGTTAGAATTGCAATCTGTATTATTGACTTTTTTAGATGGAGCAATTATCATAATATTACGATAAAATAGGGTTAGTATATGCAAAAGAGGAGGGGAATATTGGATGGGAAATTACTCTCCATTGAGGTACCCCGGTGGAAAATCTGCGTTGTACCCTGCTATTTCTGGTATTATTAAATCGAATAAAATGGATCATTGCATATACGTTGAACCTTTTGCTGGTGGTGCAAATATTGCATGGAGTCTCCTTATTGATGGAGTGGTAGATTTTATCATCATCAATGATGCTGATAGGGCTGTCTATTCGTTCTGGCGCGCCATTACAGAATCTACGCATTGGTTTATCGAAAAAGTCGAAAGCGTTCCTGTTACAGTTGAGGAATGGCACAAGCAAAGGGCAATTCTCCAAGGGGCGAAAAGATACAGCAAGGAACTTGGATTTGCTATGTTTTTTTTGAATCGAACCAATCGCTCAGGTATTTTAGATGCAGGCCCTATTGGCGGCTATGATCAGTCCGGAACATATAAAATTGATTGTCGTTTTAATAAGGAGGTGTTGATCAAAAAAATTTCAAAAATTGCGGAGTGTAAAAACAGTGTAAGGATATATAATCAAGATATTTCGGCTTTTTTAAGAAGATTTCTTCCTCGTTGGAAGAATAGTGGAGAAATGTTTATATACTTTGATCCTCCTTATTATGAAAAGGGACGCCGTTTGTATATGAACTATTTCTCAAGCGAGGATCACGAGAAATTGCGAAATGCAGTTTCGCTGCTGGACTGTAAATGGATTATGACTTATGACGATAATGAAAAGATTGATGAATTATATAAAAATTATCACAGATGCCGCTTTTCAATAAACTATAGTTTGGCTAATAAAAAAAGGGGTGGGGAGCTAATGATTTTTAAAGATTCATCTTGCATTCCGTGTATTGAAACCATCAGTGAGATGCCTAGATCGATTTCTTTTGATAGCAGAAGTATAAATTGGGAGGAAAAATAATGGATGCTTGTAGATTTTGCAGTATAGCAAATGGAGGCGAATTTTTAAAAAAGCCAGAAAATACGAAGATTGCAGAGAACAAGGCGTATTTCGCAATCTCATCTGTTGGCGCTTTAGTCGAGGGATGGACACTTATTGTCCCCAAAGAACACTGCTGCTCAATGAAGGCATTATATTCCGAGAAACTGTTTTCGGAATTTTCCAGCAAAGTTCTCAAAGCATTAACAACTCGCTATGGCCCAGTCGTTGCGTTTGAACATGGACCAAATCGTGAAGGCTCTGCGACATCTTGCGGAACAAATCATGCACACATCCATTTTGTCCCGTATCATTCATTGACAGATAATCTCAATAATACAGGCTTAGAGTGGCTGATGTGCACCGCTTCTCAGGTTGATAATCTCGTCGGGAACAACGAATACTTATTTTATTGCGAACCCGGAAATGATTGGATCGATCCTGCCGGAAGAGTACACATCCTAAAAGAACCTATTTCTCAATTTTTTAGAAAAATTATTGCTGAGGATCAGGGGAATGTCGAAAAATACAATTATAAAACAAACCCAGACATTACGCTTACTCTAAAAACAGTCAAAAACTTGCATACTTTTTTTGAATAATGTGAGGGATATTAATGGTGGACGAGCGAGATGTGTTTGAGACAAACGTTAATACAGACGGCAGAAAACAGTATGACTGGGAATCAAAGTATCCCGAATGTGCACAGAAGGAAATGAAAAAAGAAGCCATCTACATTGCTATAATTCTCATTATTGCTTTCTCACTGTTGATTTTTATCGTGGGGGGCTTGATTGACAAGGTTGGCAATTTGATAGGGCTAGAAGCAAAGAAAACTGCTTCTCTAGAGGGGGTTATTATTTATTTCTTTTCGGGATTATTAGGAGGAACGATTTTTGGACTTAAGTATTTCTATAGAGTTGTATCGCGGGGCTATTGGTCTCAGGACAGAAAATATTGGAGATTTTTCTCGCCATGGATTTCTGCGTGCGTTGCTTTTGTTGTAGGGTGCATGGTCCTTTCAGGCTATATTAATGCAACACAGACGCAGTCATTTGCAGCAGAGATTTGCGTTGGATTTATTACCGGTTACTTTGCGGATGAGGCAGTGGGAAAAATGTCCGAAGTAGCGACAGCTTTATTTGGCTCAAATAGCAAAACGGATCCTAATAAGGTGGATTCTAATAGCAACGTTGGTTCCAACAAGTAGAAAAAGTGAGGTGCTTTGATTGGTGCGTGCTCATCATTTGAAACCGATAAGTTCAATTCTTTGGGTTTCAATATCGGGTATCAATACTATTGATGCCGAACAGATTACTATAGATCGCGTAGGTGAAAAAGCCTTCGGTTTAGCATCGTTGCCCTCAAAGTGGACGTTACCTTTCTTTGTTGTTTCAGATGAGCTTTTTGATAACTATGCGAAGAATCAATCGTGTGACAGTTTAATGTTAGCATGGGAACCTGTGATACAAGCAGCTGCTGCACAATGTAAGATTGCTCCCGATGACCAGATTATTGTGCGGTCAAATGCGCATTCGGAGGGATTAGATAATCGGGGAAAATTCATTTCTGTAGAGGGAACGCTTCAAGAATGGCCACAACTGGTTCAGCGTTGTTTTGATGATTTTATTGAACAGGAAGGTATAGAAAATGTCCACATGCCGGTAATTGTTCAAAAACGGGCGACAATTTTAGCTCGCGGACATATTTCAAATGAGCGCCGTGTTGCCGAAGAAGTCCGTGACTGGCGTGGAGAGTTTGAGCTAGCTAATCCTCCTCGTGCTTTCGCAATTTCTTTACGTAAATGGAGGAAAAAAGCAAATACAGCAAGCTATCTTAACTCTATGCTGATGTGTCCAAGCGATAGAGATGTCAAGGAGGCACTGACCATCCCTTGCACATGGGCGACAGAGAGTCGCATTCGTGTACACTTTGAATGGGTATATGATGGGGATTTTGTGTACTTAGTTCAAGCTGATGAAGAGGAGCTGGCAAAAGGGCTGAATCCTACAAAAGTTAACAGTAATCTAGAAAAAGAGAATATTGATACGGTGGGGTTTCCTCATTGCCTTCGTCCGCTGAAAGTGGAGGATGTGGAACGTTATAGAAATTATGCTAAAATTCAAAACCCACTTTTATACCGCCGTCTGGAATTAAGTACTGCTCCGCTATATATCTTAGATGATAGCTGTGTACTCAAGTCGTTATCTGACGGAGTAGTTCCGTCGGATTTAGAGCTTGATCTGCAAATTCTTACATCGCGGCCTTTAATTATTCGAACCGATATTGCTACAAATATAAAGGAGGAGCGTCAGTTACTTCCACGGACAGACAGTATAAGGAACAGCGAAGATGCTAAAAAATGGCTGTGTGAAAGCTGCGTAAAACTACTGGGAGAATCCCAGAAAAGTCCTATCTTTATATTTCACAATTATATTCCTGCAATTTCCTCCGCGTTTGCTTATGCGAGCCCTGGGGACAAATTAGTTCGAATAGAAGCGCTTTGGGGATTACCTGAGGGGTTGTATTATTATAGTCACGACAAATACTTGGTTGATACCAAGACTGTGGATCTATCAAAGATGTCTCGTGACAATTTTACTGTACATGATTTCAGAAATTATAAAAAATATTTTGTATTGCCAATGGCGGATGGAAAATGGGAGGTACAATGCTTAATTCCTCCATACGACTGGAAAGCAGCTATCCCATATGAAGGCTGGGTAAAAGAAATTGCCTATAACACAAGAAGATTTGCTGAAGAAGAAAAGAAGAGTATTAGCGTAATGTGGTTTGTAGGTGTCGATAAGTTAAAATATGGATGCGACGTTTTTCCTTGGTACCATGAGCCATACGAATATAATGCGGACTTGGAAATGCCGCGAAATAAATTATCCTTTGAAAAGACTGTTACCGTCCACACGCTAAAAGATCTTGATGAGTTGGAGCGTTTAAAAGAAGCACCAAGTTCAAACATTAGAAATATTCAGATTCAGCCGACCGACGCAACTTTTTTACGAGATAGGCGTATCATTGATAGAATTGGTATTGTTGCCAAAGAACTAGGGGCAACTATTTTGCTTGAGGGGGGAACTCTCTCTCATGCCTACTACCAATTGACACGAACAGGCGCAAAAGTCGAGGTTCGGTATTATTTTGAAAAGAGACAAGCGGTAGAATTCAACAAACTAGTCCGTGATAAAATTCCTGAAAAAATAGAGAAAAATGGAGAAGAAGCCATAATGGCTGAACTAGATAAAAAGCTATTTAGTAGTTTGTTGAAACGAAAACTTGTAGAAGAAGCGCTAGAAGTACTTGATTCAGAGAACGATGAAAACATCGTTGCAGAACTTGCTGACATTTTGGAGGTCTTTGATGGGATACTCATTCAACATCAAATTGATTTAAAAACTGTCTTAGACCAAAAAGAAAAGAAGCGGAATAAAGTGGGGGGATTTGAAAGGGGGGTCTATCTGAAGAAAACCATTGGACGAGTATCCACCGGTGAAGGGAAAGTTCTTGTAGATAGCGCTCCTATAAACGCAGAACCGAGAATTTCAAAGTCTACCGATTTACGCAGGTATCCAAATGCCAACGAATCCTTGACTCGAATAAAAGTGCCGGTAATGTTAGATCGCTGGGAAATACACCCCAGTGTTAGGTCAAAGAACATAGATATTGTACTAAGAGGTGAGAGAAAGAAAGGCATATGGCAAATAGATGTGTCCGTTTTTGAAGAAGCGGAGCAACTATCTTTCTTTGATAAATGAACTACCTGAAAGTCTTAAGGAATCAAGCCCCTTTTGTATTTTGCTTTAACACTATTATTGCAAAATTTCTGGCGTTATAAAACACAACATATTGCTGATCTGTTTGATATCTTTTTGAATTTGAGATCACGCTCTGCGGTACGTCCGTTCTTTTCCTGAAAAGGACAAAGAAAGATTCGGTAACTTCATTTATGCAGATGACTGGAGGCGGAGACGGCTGGATAATTGCGGGAAAGAAGCCTACATTTTTCTTGTAAACCAGCCCAATATGTACTATAATTAAACCAACAAAAGGCCGATATCTATTTTGGTTTTACTCAGACCTTTGAGATTGAACAGCTTTGACTTGCAGAAAACGCGAAAACCCTTGAGATTTCAAGCGATTTTAGATTGGGGGATCTAAAAGGGTGCAGCTTGCCATCAAGCTGAACCAAAAAAGATATCAGCGCGAAAAGCCCAGAAGTTTCAACTGTTTCGCCCCATAGGTACACAATGTGTCATGGGGGTACAGTCGGTACGGGCAAAAGCAAGACGCAAACTCAAATGCATGAGTTTGCGTCTTGCTTTTTTACATAAGGATAGAGCTTGACAGGAGCAATGTCGACGGTCGGAGTTTTCAGGCGCAGCCTGATAAAATGCTGCATTTTCAAAGTCTTGCGGGTTTTCAACGGATTTGCAGCAAATTGCCGAACTTCCCGGAAAGCATTGAAAACACTGGGCAAAACGGCTTTTTGGGATTTGCGGACAATAGTAGTCAAATAGTAGTCACGCCCCGCCGTTGACGGCGGGGGCAATTCAGGGTATAATAAAACAAAAAATGGAGGCGAGCATATGTGTACCAGAAATCAGGCAGAAGAAATTCTGCACAGCGTCTATCATGCGTGCAGTCCGATTTTCGGGCGCATTCATGACGCCTATCTGTACGGCTCCTATGCGCGCGGCGATTTCAATCCGGAGTCGGACATTGATATTCTGCTGACTGTGGATTTGGAACAAGCGGAGATTGCGAAACACCACAACGATGTTGCAAAGGTGACCAGCCGATTGAGTCTGGAGCACGATATCACCGTTTCCGTGACCGTCAAGCCGCTGGAGCAGTTCAGACGCTATCAGACAGCGCTGCCGTATTACCGAAACGTTGTGCGGGAGGGCATTCGTTATGCAGGCACATGAACGAAAAGCGCTGTCGCAGGCGCGGCTGGAACACGCAGTTGAATGCCTTTCCGCGGCGAGGAACTTACTTGAAACAGGGAATTATAAGAGTGCAGCGAACCGTTGGCTTAACAGTGATAAGGAAGTAATTTAAACATGACTGTTAGCTGGCGGATTCGGGTGCTAAAAAGGACACCTATTCTTTTGAATAGATGTCCTTTTTTGTTGTGCCGGGGGGCTGTTTTTGAATTGGGTCAGATGGTCCAGCTCTGGCTTTCGGTCTGCAGATCCACCATGTGGGTGTACTGGCCGTTCCGGGCATAAAGTGCATCGGGTGCGCCCTGTTCGGCCACCACGCCGTCGGACAGCACCACGATTTTGTCCGCCCCGGCTACGGTGCGCATCCGGTGGGCGATGATAAGGACAGTTTTGTGTTTTATGAGCCGGGAAAGTGCCTCCTGAATGGCAGTTTCGTTTTCCACGTCCAGACTGGCGGTGGCTTCGTCCAGCAGAATGATGGGCGCATCCTTCAGGAAGGCGCGTGCAATGGAGATGCGCTGACGCTCGCCGCCGGAAAGGGCGCAGCCATTCTCACCGATGTTCGTGTTCCACTTGTCCGGCAGCTTTTCGGCAAATTCCTCGCAGTTTGCCAGCTTTGCCGCCGCAAGAACCTCCTCGTCGGTGGCACCTTTGCGCCCCAGACGGATATTTTCCAGTATCGTGTTGTCAAACAGAGTCACATCTTGAAACACGATGGAATACAGGCTCATGAGCTTTTCTGGGTCGATTCGGGAAACCTCCATGCCGCCCACGGTGATGCTGCCCTTCTGGTAGTCCCAGAACCGTGCCGCCAGTCGGGAAACGGTAGTCTTGCCGCCGCCGGAGGGACCCACCAGTGCCGTGACCTCGCCCTGCTTTGCGGTGAAGGAAACATCCCGCAGCACCGTTTCGCCGGAGTTGTAGGCAAAGCCCACATGGTCGAACACGATATCGCAGCCCTGATTGGTCAGCTTCTCGCTGCCGGTCTGCAGGGGAGCATCCAGAATCTCGTTCATCCGCCCTACATTGGTGCGCATGGCAATGACCGCCGCCAGATTCTGCAACGCGCCCTGCATGGGGTCGTACATCCGAGAAGCCGCCATCAGGAACAGAAACAGGGTCAGCACATCGATACTGCCCTGCACCAGCAGCACCGAGCCGGTGAGTGCCACCGACGCAATGCCCAGCTTGAGCACCATGCTCGCAGAGGACACAAACAGCGCTGTTTCCAGTTCTGCTGCGATGGACTGCTTTTCTACAGCCCGAATTTTGCCGGAAAGACCGGACAGATACCGCTGCTCCGCATTGCTGGCTTTCAGGTCGCGGAGCGTCTCGATGTACTCCTGAATGCCGTCCGCACAGGCCATTTTCGCCGCCATGGTCTTGGCCTGCACCTTGTCCTGCACCCGGTAGCTGCCCACCACGATAGCGGCGGATACCGGGATGACCCACAGGGCTGCCAGAGCCATCCGTCCGTCAAAGGCGAACAGGCTCAGAGCAATGAGCACCGTGGAGATGAGGGAACCAAATAGACCGGGGATGAAGTGGGAGCAGTCCTTTTCCAACACCTCGCAGTCTGCCATGATGGTGCTGGTCAGGTCAGCAAGGTCGCGCTTGCCGAAAAAGGACAGGGGCAGCTTGCGCAGCCGTTCCGCAAGGGTCAGGCGGCGGGTGCCGCTCTCTTTATAGGTCGTAAAATAGGTGCCGTTGTACTGGAACCATGTGGTCAGCAAGATCAGCGCAAAGCAGGCCGCACACCCCAGCAGATAAAAGGCGGTTCTCCCGCTCGTGGAGCCTGCCAGCAGGTCTTTTACTAGGAGATACAGCAGCCCGGTGGGCAGCATGAATGCCATGTTTTGGAACGCACAGGCCAGAACGCCCTTTACAAGCCCCTTTGTACCCTCCGGGGAACTTGCCGTGGCGTGTTGAATTTTTTCGATCATCCTTTACCCCTCCTTTGCGACCTTCCACTGCACCGATGCCTGATAATCCTGCCACATCCGGGCAAATAGGCCGTTCTGCGCGCACAGTTCGTCCTTTGCGCCGGACTCCGCAATTTGCCCATCCTGCACCACATAGATGCAATCGGCGTTGGCTACGGTAGACAGGCGGTGTGCGATCATCAGCACGGTTTTGCCCTTGGCAAGCCGGGCAAAGGCTGCCTGTACCTTAGCTTCATTGTCCGGGTCGGCAAAAGCGGTGGCCTCGTCCAGAATCAGGATAGGCGCATTTTTCAGCATGGCGCGTGCAATGGCAATGCGCTGCTGCTCGCCGCCGGACAGATACACGCCCTTGGTGCCGATAACGGTATAAATGCCCGCCGGGAACTTTTCTATAATATCCATGCACTGCGCCGCTTTCAACGCTGCCAGCACCTCGGCTTCGGTGGCCTGCGGTCTGCCAAGACGGACATTATCCAGAATGCTGCCCTTGAGCAGGCGGCTGTTCTGGAACACAAAGGAGATGGTATCCATCAGCTCTTCCTTGGGGATATCCCGCACATCCGCTCCGCCCACCCGGACGCTGCCGCTCTGCACATCAAAGAACCGGCAGACAAGGTTTGCCAGCGTGGATTTTCCGCCGCCGGAGGGACCTACAAAAGCCACAGTCCGTCCCGGCTGGATCTCCAGCGTAACGCCCTTGATGACCTCGTTTTTTTCGTCATAGCTGAAATGCACGTTCTGTAGCGCGACAGAAGCATCCTGCGGATGCTGCGGAACAGCCTGAACCTGCATGGGCGCTGCCTCCAGCACCGAGTCGATGCGTGCCAGCGCATCCGCTACCACCATCTTGCTCTCGCTCATGTACATCATGCGGGTCAAAGTCAGGGAGATCACCGGCGTGATGATGATATAGAACAGCAGGTTCAGCAGAAATTCCGGGGTCACGCCGTGTGTCGTGAACAGCAGCCCGCCTGCGATCAAAAAGGCGAACACGCCGTTGACGGCGGCGGTGTAGAACATCATGGGCAAGCGCAGGTCTTTGGTGTAGGAGATGACCCACTTTTCGTACTCATCAATAGTGGCCTTGAACTTTTTGAAGGAAAACACACTCTGCCCGAAGGTCTTGACCACAGGAATGCCCCGGACATATTCCACTGCCTCGTTGGACATGGCCTCCAGTGCGTTGCCGTATTGCCGCATTTTTTCGGCCATTCGCTTGCCGGTCATGGTCGCCATAATGAGGAAAGCCAGCACCACCGGCGCAAGGCTCAGCAGCCCCAACCTCCAGTCGAACGCCAACAGCAGCCCCAGCAGCCCCACCGGGGTGGCGATGGCGTTGTACTGGTCGGGAAGCTGGTGGGCAAGATAGGTCTCGGCGGCTCCGGTGCTCTCATGGATGATCTTGCGCAGCTTACCGCTGCCGAAGGTCTCGGCAAAGCCCAGCGGCAGCACTGCCAGATGCTCCGACACCGCCAGCCGCAGATTCGTCGCCACCCGGAACGCCGACAGATGGGAGCACATCAGCGCCGCAATATAGATAAGGTAAGACAGCACCGCGAATAACACTGCCATCCAGCCGTAATGCGGGATGTTCACCGCCTGCGCATAGTCCGGCGCGGCGTTCAGCACATCCCGCAGGATCTTCCAGATGTACACAAAAGGCACCAGCGCCACCAGCGCACTGGCCGCAGACAGCACCCACGAAGCGTAGGTGAAATATCGATAGTTCCCGGCGTAATCCATCAGCCGGGAAAGATCAGACTGTTTTTTCAATTAAATCACATCCTTACCGTAATGCTGCTATGCGCACCCGTTTGGTATGACCGGGTGCGCATGTGCTTTATTCTGCCTCAGACAAATTTTCCGTAGCAAAAAGCTCAATGACATTTTCCATGGTTGCCTGATCATAATCCTCCGCAATCGCGGCGGCATTCCAATAGGCATAATTGCCCTCGAACCAGCTTTGAAGATCATTCAGATCCTCTGCATAGCGGAACTCCAGATGATAGGTGGTTTCCATGGTATCGGGTGAGAAGGCAAAATAGGTAAACTCACCGGAGTTTTCATCCTCGCTCTGATAGAAGATGAAGCCGTTTTCGTTTTTCTCATCCAGCAGCTTATAGGTGTGGGAGAAAACCTCCTGTCCCTGTGCGTCCAGGCCGGTGATCGTGTGACCGTCCATCACAAACTTGTCCACGCCACCCAGGAAATAGCAGTTAAACGACATGCTGTCCGGGTCTGCCGCGTATTTTTCTGTGGCTTCCGGGCCGTAAGGCTCCGCCATGCACATCCCCAGCAGCATATCCGTGGCGGTCTCGGCATTCTCCGCGCCTACCAGCGGTGTAGTTGCATCGATCCAGATCGTCCGGTACTCGGCTTTTGACAGTTCCGGGAACAGCTCCACATACGTGCCGCCGATGGTGGTCAGATAATCGTCGGCCGCCATGCTCTGATCGGCTGCCGGCGGTGTCGTTGTGTCTTCTTTTGTCTGGCCGCAGCCGGCAACCGACAGCAGGCAGATTACGCAAAGCACAAAAGCAGCAAATTTCTTTTTCATACAGTACCTCCTGAAGTTCTCTGGTTAGCGTCCTCTAACCACCGGATATTCTAACATGCTTTGTGCTTTCAAACTACTCCGTTTTGTTTCCTATACTCCGTTTTGCCGTTTGTTTTTTGTCGGCACGATAGCGGGACGGCGTCTTCCCGTACCGCTTTTTAAAGCTCTCAGAAAATTTGCTGGCGTTGTCATATCCGGCACGTTGCGCAATCTCAGTGATAGGCTTCCTGCTGCGAACCAGCTCCACTGCCGCCTGCTCCAAACGATATTCTTTGATATATCGGTAAACCGGCACGCCATAGACCTGCTTGAACAGCTTTTGCAAATGGGACACCGACATCTCGTGCTCTGCTGCCAGTTGGGCAAGAGATACATACCCCTCCCGGTTGGTCAGCAAATGATCCCGCAGATGGTGTGCCAACTCGGTCTGTTCAGAGGGAAAATAGGCATCCGCTCCGGATTCCTGCGGAATACGATCCAGGAGCATGAGCAATTCCAGCGCCTTTAGCTGTAAATAGGTGCGCTCCGCGTAGAATGCACTTTCATAAAGTTCCCGGAAAACATGCTCGCAGCGAGACCCTGCGGAACCTACCATATACCAGTTGCTTTCAAGAAGGGTTTGTTTCAGTGCCGAAAAGTCCACATGAAACGCTGGGGCATGCTGCGCGATCCAACCGCTGGCCGCTTCCGAGTTTACTTCCAAGCAGATTCCCTCGTAGTAGCCCAGCGGGAAGCGGGATTCCGAAATGCTGCCGTGAACGCCGTCGTAGCAGCTAATAGCCATGTCCCCCGGCTTCAGCAGGACGCGGTCACGCATGGAAAAGCTGGTTTCAAAGCGGCCGTTGATGCAGAAATTGACCTCCAGCACACCGACCTGTGTGCGCATCTCTGTATATGTTTCCATTTCCAGCCGCAGCAGCAGGATACCCACGCCGTCAAACAGCCGATAATAGTGAATTTCGCCGCTTCCGTCCGCCTTTTCGAAGCCGTCTGCTTGTGCAGGAAAGGCGGAGCCCATACCCGTTTCGTCATGAAAAATGATGTCGATCATACTGCTTTTCCAAATCCAATCTTCACAATCTGCATGTTCATCATTCCGTCACCGACCCTTGCAAGAAAGCGGAAAAATCCGCTGACGGACGGGTCTATCAGATCGTGGTAGCCCAGCATATAACCCCGGCTGGCGATATGCAAGCGACTGTCCCATGCACCAATCTCGCGCTTGGCGTCCGAAACGGCGAAGTACGCGCCGACATCCTTGATTTCCGCATCCTTCAGCCATGTTTTCAGCATCAGCTTTACTGCCTTCTCGTTGGCGGCATCGAACGCCAGCACGGCGCCCGGAAAGGCGTCTTCCATAGCCCGTACCAGTGTTTTTACCTGCTCCTTTAGGAAATAGTAGAACACTCCCGCCGCAAAGAAGACCGCGCCGCCGGAGGCATCGATTCTCTCAAACCACGATGTATCGTTGAGGTCGCAGGGGATATTTTCCTCCCGCTCCCTGGCTGGGAGCAGCTCGTTGCGCACAGCGATGACGTCCGGAAAGTCCAGATTGTAGAGCTTGCACTTACCATTATCGCAAGCCCGACCTGTGCTGTCCAACCCGCAGCCGAGATTCACCACCGCCGCATTGGGGTGGCATTTCAGATACTCCCGCACCTCAATGGCTAAGTCGTTCTGCCGCATGGCAACCTCCAGAAAGCCGAAGCGCTGCATAAGGCTCTTTGATTTCTTTTCCAGTGCCGAAAAGTCGTAGTCCACTGCACCCACCAGCCGAAGCGCCGCTTCATCCCGGTATAAGTTCGGATATAGCTCCGAGCACATTTTCCTTGCGTAGAGAGGGATGATCAGGGTTTCCTGTACGGTGTTTTTCTCGATTTTATAGGGTTTCTCTCCTCCCTGCAAGTAATCCCCGCATTCCGCCTCCAGCGACTGCCATAGGTCTTTGCCATTTCCTCCGCCACCGGCAGTGCGCCGCAATAGCATACGCCGCCATGGGGCATCACCATCAGCTCCGGGTGCTCTTGTCCGAATTCAAAATATTTCAATGCTCCGCCACCTCACACTCGTTTCTTTTGATATCCGCAGTCACAGTAAGGACCGCCGGAGACCAGCGTGTACTGCCGCACAAAGTTCGTCACGCCGTCGGCTTCGCTCATGGCGTAGTCCAAATGGCACATGGCGGGTGTCAGGTCATAAAGCCCCAGCTCCTGCATCAGCGTGCAGATGCCGCATTTCATGAAGCGCCCCTCATAACCGCTGCCGTCGGGATACTCGTAAAAGTCCATGTTCCACGAGTAGGGGTTACGGTCAGCCGCCTTCCGGGCGGCGGTGGCTTTCATTCCGGCAATATCCTTGGGCGTGAACTTCGACTTGCCGCTTTGGCGGCAGAACCACTTCATCAGCGGCGTCATCTGAGCGTTCTCATAGTAGTCGGTCAGGCTTTCCACATCGGGACGGTGCGGCATGGAGAGGACAAACGCCCCCAGCATGGCGCAGCCAATGATGTTCATGCTGAACCGATCACCTTTTTCAAATTTGGGCAGCTTTGCGATGATCTCCCGGTACTTCGGCTTGGCCTTTTCCGTGATCTTCCGCGCGGTGTCCGGGTCATAGCCCAGTACCGCCGTCAGTTGCTTTTCAAATGACTTTGCAAACACTGCCCACATGGCCATGGGCATTCCCGTCCAACGCATCTCACTTTGCTCCTTTCTGTTCCGCCAACACCCGGCACATCCGTTTCTCGATGTCTTTCCGGGTCTGGCAACATTCCTTGGGATATTTCTTTGCTGCCTGAAACGCGAACTTCACAAACAGACCGGAGCCAACCGGCAGCATGGTTTTCAGCATCCCTTCCGGAAAGACGAAGTGGGTGCCGTGGGCGTAGACCGCCGTCTCAACTTCGCATGCATGGGGCTTTTCCGCAAAGCGCTTTTCCATCCGGCGGATGTATTTAGCCGTGTCCCACAGCACATCGTCCTCCGCACCGATCAGCAGCAGCTTTCCCCGGATGTTTTCGATGGGAATAAACTCCTCCGGCCGGATGGGGTGCGCCGCCTCGGAATCGTCAAACAACTTGCGGGAGTTGACCATGTCACCGGTGCGTTTGCTCTCGGCGGCGATACAGTGCCAGTAGTCAGGGTGCTGATAGCAAAAGGGCATATAGGGCAGCGGCTTGCCCCGGTATGAGAACAGCGACTCGCCCTCGACCGGCCACTCCTTGCAGCCGTCCCTTTTACCCTGCATAAAGCCCTGCCACACAAAATTGCTGGGCGTCATGGCAATGGTCAGGGTGATATCCGGGAACATGGCCGCTGCCGTCAGCGCCAGCGTTCCGGTGGTGGATGCACCGGCAATGCCGATTTTTTGATTGCCGTTGGCTTTCAGCCACGAAATTGCCGCCTCTATGCGCTCCAGCGGATAATTGTGATGGCCGTAATCCTTTTTCGCAGGCGACATTGTGAGCACGTTTACGCCCCGCCCGCAGAGCCATTTCGCCGCCGAGCGGGCAAGCCGATCCTCCGGGTCATCCCCGATCATCGCAATCACCGCGCAGTCCGACCCGCCGGCGCACGCCCAGTACGCGCCGTAAAAGCCGGCGGTCTCCACATCAAAGTGCAGGTGTTTCATTGCTTTCCCTCCATAATGTCCTTCACCAACTGCGCCCAGCGCTCTGGATAACAGGCCAGCAGCTCCTCGTGCTGCAAGTCCTGCTCGTGGATTACCGGGCGGGCAAAATGCTGTTCATAGCGCGCACGGTATTTTTCACCCATTTTGAGGGCGTAGAAAATATGAATCTCTGTTCCCGGAACGTCGATCTTGTCTGGCAGCGGGGTGACGAGATCGGAATAGAACTGATTCTTGCAGCTCTGCATGGTCACATAGAGCCGTGCGCCGCCGAGCATTTCCATGAACGCCTGCACATAGCCGCCCATTTCCGACTTTCGCTTCTCAAGGCGTTTTTGGAGGAGGCGGCTCTTAATCTTCCCGTCCCGGATCACCGGATAGAGCAGCGGCAGCAGCAAATTCGTTTGCAGCTTTGCTGCAAGCGGGGATGTCTGATCAAGATCGGAGCTGCCCAATATCCCGTAGTCCATATGGATATTTCTGCGCGCCGCCAGCAGCCCTACAAACGAGCCGCCCAGCGAGCAGCCGTAGGCCGCCCGGATATGTCTGCCGCAATGCTCACTGATGTATGCTTCAATTTTTGCAGTTTCCTCAAGCATGGTCGGAAATTCCGCGTGTTCCGTCTCATCAAAGCCATCGTAGCTGACGCAGAGAACGCGATAGCTGTCCGACAGCAGCGGAATGACCCGTCCAAAATTGCCCTTCCAGTGGCAGCAGGTGCCGGGAAGCAGCAGGATAACCGGCGCGTTTTCCGCGCCGAAGGAATGAACTTTCATCTTCCTACCCCTTTCAGAAATCAGGCTTGCGTTCCATGGTTTTCCTCCGTGTTTCAGTCATCACACGACCGTTTCCAGCCTCATTTCTTCAAAATGTCCACGATTTTTGCAAAGTCCTCCTTTGCCTCCTTGAAGATCGGCAGCATACAGTAGCAATGCACCATCTTCGGGCGGGCGGACACCGTATAGGGGACATTTGCCCGTTTGCAGGCTTCCTCAAAGTCCGGCAAAGCGCCGTAAAGCACCTCGTCGGCAGAATAGAAGAAGTGAATATCGCCTACGCCGGTAAAATTCCCCCGGGAGCCGGAGATCATGTAGTCCGGCACATTCTCACAGCCGTGCCGCATGAACCTCTCCACCGTCACCATAAAGGCATAGTCGATGGAAACGTCCCGTTTATTGAGCGCCTGCATCCGCGCCTTTTCCGCGTCGTTCCACGGCACCTCACCGGGGGATACGGCGACGATGTGCCTCGGCTGCGGCAGCGGCTCGGGCTGCGCATTGTTGTGCGCCGCAATGCCAAGCGCCAGCGCACCGCCGGAGGAAAAACCACAGGTGCTGACATTTCCACCGCCATACAGTTCAATCATTTTTCGGTAACATTCGTACACCATCGCATAGGTTTCAGTAATGCAATGCTCCATGCAGAGCGGGTAAAACGGAAACCACACATCACAGCCGGTCTCACGGCACAGCTTGCGCATCACAGGCAGGTCGCCCTTATCGGGGCCGATCACCATGCCGCCGCCAAAGAAATAGAGAATCGCGCGCTCGGACGGCTTCGGACGCTCTCGCACGATCAGGCAGGGAAAGCCGTTCACTGTAATTGTTTCATAATACGCTTTGCGGTCGGTGGGCGTAAAAACGCCGCGGTGCCGGTTCTGCTTTTCGATTTCCTTTTGCAGCGCATCCTCCGGCAAAGCGAACGCCTTTTTCGCGCCGGAGAGCTTATAAGCCATGCGCAGGATGGATGCAAAAATGCTCATGCTTGATCTCCTCATTTCCGCGCCGTGATGCACAGCCAGCTTTTCTTTTTGTGTATCTGCACCTCGTGAAAGCCCGCCTGCTCCAGATACGCCTTCAGCTCGGCGTCCTTGTAGATGGTCATGCCGCCGATGATCTCCGTCCACTTCTTGTCCTTGTCCGTATCGCCGCTACTTTCGTTGCAGATGAGCAATGTCCCGCCGGGCTTCAGCACCCGATAAACCTCCCGGAAGCACTGCGGCAGATCGGGCCAGAAATAGACGGTTTCAAACGCCGTTACCGCATCAAACCAATCCTTCGCAAAAATGATATGCTCCACGCTGCCTTGCCAAACCACGCAGCGCCCTTCCTGAATTGCGGACTGGTTGAGACTTCGAGCCTTTTGCACACTGACAGGCGAGTAGTCAATGCCCTTGACGATCCCCTGCGGGCATTTTTTCAGAAGTCTCTTGATGTTCGCCCCTCCGCCGCAGCCGCAGTCCAGCACTTTGGCATCCGGTGAAAGATGCAGGAATTCAAGGCCCCATGTCGCCACAGGTGTATGCCCAAGATTCATCATGGCGACCATGAGCTTCCCACCGAGGCCCACAGGCTTGCGGGTGTTTTCAAAAAATGACATCTTGCCGCCTCCTTACACTTTTTCCAAAACAATGAGCTTATTCGAGATATTCCGAACGATAGACAGCTTATCCAACACCTTATAAACCGGTGCAAACACCGCCATTCCTTCGCAAAGACTATGTTCTTCGACAAATCGGAAGTCCGGCAGCAATTCTGCAAGGGCTTCACCATTCTTCACGCCCCATGTAAATTTTGCGTTGTTCGCATCAATGGATTTTTCCTTGAACCGCTTGACAACCATCGGATTCATAGTTTCAACGAACACAGTTGCCTGGCAAAAGCGTTTTGCAATGACCGCAAATATGCGTTGCACATCCGCTTCTGACAGATACATGGTCAGCCCCTCAATGACGACAAGCACCGGCGCATTTTGCTCCTTGATCTCACCGCCCCAATCATCCATGGCCGACATGGCAATCTGCGAAATCGTGCCGCTTTCCGGCAGAAGCTTTTCCCGTACCGCCATCGTTTCCGGCAGGTCGAGGTTATACCAATGGCAAAAACCTTTCATCCGGTAACAGCGGGTGTCCAGCCCGCAGGCGATGTTGACCACCACCGCGCCGGGATGCGCCGAAAGCCACGCTTTTGTCAGCCGGTCCAGCACGATGGTGCGGGCAATGACGCCGCTGTGCATGGCCGTGTCCTTTTCCGCAAGGGTGAAATCGTAGTCCAGCTTCCCGACGATTTCCTCCGCTTTTGTGTCGTGAATCGTGCCTCTGCCGCCGCTCTCTTTCGCCCTGGCGTAAATAGTTTGCAGCATGGTCTCCGGCACGCCGGAGAGTTTGATTTTTTCTTTCATGTTACGCTTCCTCCCTTTTCACACACTCGGCGTAAGTCAGCGGGAAGGACGCTTTCAGCACGGTGCTTTCCCGCACCGTCCAGCCATTCTCCTGCAGAAATGCCAGATATTCGTTGCTTGTCCATTTGCTGTGCAGCGGAAAGCCCGCCAGCTTCATGAAAAACGCTTTGACCTTTCCGAAGAAAGCGTTATCCGCATGGGTAAAGGTCGGTGCGACCAGCACGCCGTCATCCTTCAGCACCCGGCGAATCTCGGAGAGAGCCTTCTCCGGCTCCGGCACGATGTGCAGCGCATTGGAAACAATAATCACATCAAAGCTTCTGTCTGCATAAGGAAGGCGAAACATGTCCTGCACGGAGAAATGCAGTTTGGCGGAGCAGTTGCCCTGCTTCGCCTGCGCGATCATCTCTGGCGATGCATCCGTAGCCTCGATGTGGGCAGCAGCGTTTACGATGTTTTTGGCGATCAGCCCTGTGCCGGTGGCCAGCTCCAGCACCTGCTTATGCCGCACCACAGGGCGCAGCAGCTCATATAACTGCTCATAAGCTGCGGCATCCTTGTGCATGAAGCGGTCGTACCGCCCGGCGTTTTTGTCCCAGAAATCTTTTCGTTTTTCCATCGTCCCGTCCTCATAGCGAGATGTTAAGTCACTCTAACCTGTATTGATGGTGCATGGGTTAGAGTTGGCTAACCTCAGTTCTTTGAAAAAGCCGCATCGCTGCGGCTTTTCCGCTTATGCAAATAACTTCAGGCAGGCGCCCCGCACCAGCGTTTCCAGCACCTGCGGATAGAGAGCACCGATCTGCTCCTGATGGGAGACGGTCAGGATCAAGCCCCGCACCGTGGCGGCGGCCAGCGCCATGCCGCCCTTGGGCTGCAAACCGCCCGCTTCCAGCAGCGCGCGGATGTGGGTTTCGTCGTCGTGGTAGTGGGCGGTCTTCACTTCTTCCGGCAGGCGGTGCAGAAGAAAATCTGCGTCATTTTCGATGAACACAAAGGCTTTTGTCTTGGAGAGCCAACGGCAGGCCACCAGGATCGCCGCTGCCGCGCGGTCGGCAGGAAGCAGGGGTGTATTCTCCTGCAAGGACTTCTGCGCTGCCGCGAAGCACTCGGTATGGATGTCCTCCAGTACGGCGAAAAACAGCAACTCTTTGGAATCAAAGAATTTGTAAAATGACCCTTTGGAGATTCCAACGGCCTCCGTCAGCTGCTCCACAGAGGTTTTTCGCATCCCAATGGTAATGCCGCAGCGTCTGGCCGCTCGGATCAGGTCATTGCGGATCTGTTCATTCTGTTCGTCTGTAAAAGCCACTGCGCACGCCCCTTGGATTTATGACCACATTTATTATTTTGGTCAAATTGTAGCACGATCCGAAGATGTTGTCAACGGCGTCGTTTTGCTTTCCATCATGATCAAATCAGCTCCAGCCTTTCCGTCTCAAACGGAACCACGGTAGATTTCAGCAGTCTCGTCTCCGGCAAGCTCTGAACAAACCGGATCGCCGCCTTTGCAAAGACATAGGATTTTACAGTATCCCAATCTGCCATCTTTACGATCTCCGCCGTGCCGTTTTCAAAATCGAACCGAATTTCGCCCCATTCGCCGTCGTTGTCTGCCTGATACAGGTAGACAGCGGCGGCTATTTTTTTGTTCCTTTTGCGGCACTCGGTCTGTTTCAGCGTCACGGTATGGATCACACCGCTTTCCAGCAGCTTCAGCCGTAGCTTGTCTAATGTGCGCCGGTAGAATCGCTCCGCACCGCTGGCTGTCGTTCCTTCAAAATCCACCGCTAAATCTTCAAAGGTGGACTGTGCGGACAAGGGGCTGACGCGCCCACAGGTCATGCAGATGGCGTTCCGCTTTTCCAGATACCATTGATCTTTGTAGGAAAGCTGCTCAAGCGCTGCCGTGACCGCCTTTGCCTGTATTCCGTTCCATAGGATTTCGGCGTAGTTCCAGCTACGGTCACACCGTTCTCTGCCCCAACCGCAAGACTTATAGTTCCTTACGACTGTTAAGCCTTCTGCCTCCGGGCATTTTCCTGCTTCGCGGCAGACAGCCCCAGCGCCCGTGCCGGACAAGCGGCTTGACCGCGTCGGAATTGCGGACTATAATAATGCAGAAATTCCGGAATGAAAGGGCAGGCTTTATGAAAGAAAACCGAAAACTTCTGAAAGAAGTCCTCAAGGATATTGAACATGATATGACGGACGAGGAAGTCCTGAATTTGCTGGCAGACAGCAAGATTTCCGAAAGTCCTGCAACGGAAAAATACACGCTCGGGCAACGCGCGGCGGACACGATTGCGAAATTCGCGGGCAGCTGGGCGTTTATCTTCGCGTTCACAGGCGTACTGATCCTGTGGATGGTCGTCAATACGATTCTGGCAGCAAAAGCCTTTGACCCGTATCCGTTTATTCTTTTGAATTTGGTTCTCTCCTGCGTCGCGGCGATCCAGGCGCCGCTCATCATGATGAGCCAGAACCGGCAGGAGGAAAAGGACCGCCGCCGCGCGGAAAATGATTACAAGGTCAATCTCAAAACCGAGATCATGATCGAGGATCTTTATGATAAGGTCAATGCCATTCTTGCAAAGCAGTCTGCGCTGGAGAAAAAACTGCAGGAGCAGGAAGAAACAAAATCGTAATCAGCCGAAACACGAAGTCCCGGTAAACCGTCGTCTGATGGCTTGCCGGGACTTATTCTGCACAGAATTTACTTGTATTTTATGCGGTGTTGGAAGAAATACTCAAGTAGGAGATAAGCAAAAGCGATGCGTCACAGCCTGTTAAGTTTTTCCTCCAGTTCAGCCGCGATGCGCTGCCGTTCTTCTTCGCTTTCTGCGCGTGCATACGGTTCCAGCGCGGCGTCCCGCTTTTGCTCCGCGTCGCGCGTCCATGCCTCAAACTCGGCCTTGGTCATATCCTTCCGCATCGTGCGCGCGTAGTATTTCTTGTATGCCCGCTGCTGCACCTGCCAGACTTCATTGTTCGCAACTTTGTCCTTAAAGCTGCTGGCCGCGCCGATCTCCCGGCAGGTTTTACCTGGGTCTTCCGGCGCAGGACCGGCGCAATAGGCAAAGGTCGCGCCCGGCGCCTGCAAAAACCAGCGACCACAGTTGGCGCAGCGCTTCGGCACAAATCCCTTTTGCAGTCCCTTCATAAACTCCACATAGACAAAATCCAGCAGCCGGTCAAAGTACATTTTTTCGACCACCTCCGCCTCGCGCCCAGTGCCGCGGATGCAGAATTGCGCGTTTACCTTCGGCGCGTCCACCTTCGAATCTGCGCCAAGGCTGACGCCGCTGACGAACGGCTCCAAGCCTTTTTTCTCAATCTGCTGGGCCAGAGAAGTTTTTCTCTGACCCTTTTTCTTTTCAAACGGCTTGCCCGCAAAAATGCCGTCCAGGAACCACGCATAGCGCTCCTGAATCAATCGGATGGCGTCCAGCTGCTCCTGCATGAACCTCGGCAACGTATCGTCCTGCATCACATATTCGTGGAACGCTTCCTGCGCTTCTCCCACGAATAATTCACGCACATCCATGCTTGCAAACAGCTGAACGTCATTCCAATACAGGCGGTAAAGCGGTAAAGATGCAAATCCATTTGTCACAGCCTGAAATGCCCGCGCTGCCTGCTCTGCATCCTTTTCTACAACGGCGTTTCGATATTGATCCAATAATTCCTGAAGCGGCGCAGCGTCAAGATTCAGAATTTCCGTCAGCACAGCGCCGTAGGGCTGCATCGTCGGATGGGATTCGACCCAATAGCCGGAAGCGCCGAACTCCACCTTCGTATTGGTGCGCGGCCGATGAAAATCCAATAAATCTTTCCCTAAAACGCCCATGTGCGTGCGCCTCCTTTGTAGAGAATGTATTTTTGCTTATGTAGTGTATGTGCTTAAATGATACATTACCTATTGTGAAATGTCAATGGTTGTGCTATCGTTCGATTGTAGATTTGTAGGGAATGTATCTATAACAAATAAAATCGAAAGGAGGTGAAAAAATGACCAAACTGGAAACCATCACAGCGGAAGATCTGTAAAACAGGACATACGAACCGACGCATTTTCTGGTAGATGAGCTTATTCCAGAGGGCTTGCACATCCTCGCGGGTGCACCGAAAATCGGCAAGTCTTGGCTGGCTTTGTGGCTTTGCTTATGCGTCGCGCAGGGACAGGCGCTCTGGAATTTCGCAACAACGCAGGGCGAAGCGCTGTATCTCAGTCTCGAAGATTCGTTCCAGCGCATCCAGACGCGACTCTTTGACCTGACCGAGGATGCACCGCCAACGCTGCACTTTGCGATCATGGCTGACACGCTCAAGCACGGCTTGGAGCAGCAGATCGAGCAGTTTTTGACCGACCATCCGGCAACAAAGCTCGTTGTGATCGACACCTTGCAGCGCGTCCGATCTACCGGCGGCGACAGCAATCTGTACGCAAATGATTATCAGGATGTCGGACTTCTCAAGCAGCTTGCAGACAGGCATCATATTGCAATTCTCTTAATTCACCATCTGCGCAAGCTCCATGACGATGACCCGATGAACATGATCTCCGGTTCGACAGGTTTAAGCGGCGCGGCAGACTCTGCGTTCGTACTCCAGAAAAACTCCCGTCTTGCCAACGTTGCGTCCTTGCACTGCACTGGGCGCGACATTCCGGATCGCACGTTAAAACTGGAATTCGGTGAGGAAGATCACGTCTGGAAACTGCTTGAGGACAGCAAAACTTGCGGCGGTGCTTCTAAGATTTCAACGCTTCAGATTGAAAATCTTCTCTCTGAACTTCTGCAAAAAGAGTCTGAAATCAGCGCCCTTGCAAAAGCGTTGTTGGAAAAGATCGACCCTGTCGGAAGCGAGGGCTGGACGCCGAACAGCTTCTCGCATCAAATCCGAAAAAGCGTTGATACTCTAAGGCAAAACGGCATTTTAGTCTCGTTTCGAAAGAGCAACGGAGAACGCCTGATCTGCCTAAAAAGGGTCGATGGTGCCGATCTTCCCACCGTGGAAAAAATCGCCCCTATCGACCCTGCAGGTGTGTCGAGCACCTGCACCGCGCCGTGAGACGCGTGTCGCCGCTGTGTGCGGCTTTCCGGGCAGGCTGCGAGTGTGTGCGCGACAGCACAGCAAAAGCCCACGTTGCACCGACGTGCGCAAAAAACACAAAATCGCAATCCAGCAACGCGATTGCGATTTTGAGAGGAGGCGCAGCGGAATGGACGAGACCTGCCGCTTGCGGCGGGGCGAGGGATATGGAGCTTGTGCCGACGAAGGAGCCAGCATCGCATTTGGCTAGTCGCCGGTCCACCGGCTCCCTGCCAAATGCCTCAAATCGGGCAGAAGCCCATACCCACTTCAATGAAAACGGAGGAAACATGAAAAAAGACAAGCAATTCAGCATTCGGATCTCGGAACAGGATTTAGAGACAATCCGCCGAAAAGCAGCGCAGGCGCACATGAGCCAGAGCGACTATGTGACCGCGTGTTGTCTCGGAAAACGCATCGTGATTCTTGACGGACTCAGGGAAGTCCTGCGGCAGCAGAAGGCCATCGGCAACAACCTCAACCAGCTGACGGTACTGGCGAACACGGGCAAGGTACAGTTCGCCAATCTGGACACAGCAGCACAGGAGTTCGCCAGGATCAACACTGCTCTGCGGAAGTTGCAGGAGGGAGGTGTGGCAAAATCGCAATCGTCCATTTCGTGAACTACAAAAAGGGTACGCAGACGCGCGGCTGCATGAAAAGTGTCATGCGCTACGTTTCCCAACTCAGCAAGACGCTCTGGGATGGGCAGCAGCTCGTCAGCGGTATTGACTGTCAGCCGGAAACCGCATTCGACGAATTTCTGAGTACGAAACTGCTGCACCACAAAGACGGCGGCGTGATGTTCTATCACATGGTGCAAAGCTTCCCGAAAGGCGCTGCCATCGACTCGCGCACAGCGCATGAGGCGGCGCGGTAGCTGGCAGGATACTTCGAGGGTTGTGAAGTTCTGGTGTGTACTCATGTTGACCGAAAGCATATCCACTCGCACTGCATCATCAACAGTGTGAACTTCGAGACGGGTAAGAAGGTACACATGGCGGACGAGCAGATTCAGGAGCTGCGCGTTCGCAACGACCAGATCTGTGAAGAACTGGGGCTGCCGAAATTTCAGAGGGATGAGCAAAAACGTTCCCGCGGAATGTCCAACGCGGAATACTACACGGCGGACAGGGGTGAAAGCTGGAAGTTCGAGCTGATGCGCGTGATCGACGAGTGTATGCGCTGCGCAGGAAACCGTGAGGAATTTCTGGTACTGCTCCGCTCTGAGGGCTACGACGCCACTTGGACGGACAGCCGCAAGAACATCACCTACGTCACGCCGGATGGGCGCAAGTGCCGTGATAACAAGTTGCACATAGAAAAATACCTGAAAGAAAATATGGAGGCGGAATTTGGATACAGAACGGAGAATGACAACACAAG
>ENA-UONZ01000899-UONZ01000899.1-human-gut-metagenome-genome-assembly--contig:-C93old-NODE-899-length-40902-cov-42.218107_pt1 | contig 40902 bp, 40 predicted proteins | sample MGYA00242468_ERZ724015 | MGnify/ENA metagenome assembly ERZ724015
TTAAACAAATTATTAATCAGAATTCTGTTGCATTTGCAAGTTGAATTCAGCTCTTATAACAACTATAACTATAATTTAAATGAAAACTAAATACACCAACAAACAGATTTGGATGATAGCCTATCCGATCCTTATCAGCCTGCTGATGGAACAAATGATAGGTATGACAGACACCGTCTTTCTAGGACGGGTAGGCGAAGTAGAACTAGGAGCATCAGCCATTGCAGGTGTTTTCTATATGGTAATCTTTATGGCAGCTTTCGGCTTCAGCATCGGAGCACAGATACTGATAGCACGGCGAAACGGTGAAAAACAGTACCGGGAAATTGGTGACCTTTTCTATCAGGGAATTTACTTCCAGATAGGATTGGCAACAATCATGTTCCTGCTCTCCTACTTCCTGTCGCCGATTATACTAAAGCGTATCGTTGCCTCCGAACACATTTATGAAGCAGCTATTAGCTACCTGAACTGGCGTGTCTTCGGAGCTTTCTTCTCATTCAGTGCAGTCATATTCCGTGCTTTCTTTCTGGGAACTACACAAACAAAAACCCTGACCCTGAACTCAATAGTTATGGTATTGAGCAACGTAGTGTTCAACTATATATTGATTTTTGGAAAGTTCGGTTTCCCAGCCCTCGGTATTGCAGGTGCAGCCATTGGCTCATCGCTTGCAGAATTAGTTTCATTGGCATTTTTCATCCTCTATACCCGTAGTCGCATCGATTGCCGCAAGTATGGACTGGATCGTATTCCTAAGTTCCGTCCGGAAGTATTAAAACGGATGTTAAACATCTCTTTCTGGACAATGATACAGAATGTTATTTCTTTGTCCACTTGGTTTTTATTCTTCCTCTATGTAGAGCACCTGGGAGAGCGGTCGCTTGCCGTTACAAACATTGTCCGGAGTGTATCCGGTATACTGTTTATGGTAATGATGGCATTTGCCTCGACATGCGGTTCACTAGTCAGCAACCTAATAGGTGCCGGCGAGAAAGATTGTGTAGAAGGGACCATCCGGCAACATATACGTCTTGCCTATATATTTGTCTTACCATTGGCATTGCTCTTCGTACTATTCCCCAAATTGATACTGGGCATCTACACCGATATGACCGATTTACAGGATGCAGCCGTACACTCACTTTGGGTGATGTGTTCTGCATATTTATTTCTCGTACCTGCCAATGTATATTTCCAGTCAGTTTCCGGAACTGGAAATACACGCACAGCACTGGTAATGGAACTAGCCACACTGGTGATCTATGTGGCCTATATTACTTACACCATTCTTTACCTTAAGTTGGATGTAGCCCTATGCTGGACATCAGAAATGGTGTATTCCATCTTTATTCTACTATTTTGCTGGCGGTATATTAAACGAGGACAATGGCAGAAGAAACGCATATAATTTGTATATTTGTCGCAAAATAACTGTAACGAACAACCTATATGAAACAAGTAAACTTATTGCTTATGTCAGCAGCTATGACACTGGCTGCCTGCGGTGGGACAAAAGACGCAGGGCAAGCCGGAGTACCGCTTATCGAGCGGTCGAACATCAAGATTGAAGGCAAGCGCATGACTCCCGAAGCTCTCTGGGCCATGGGACGTATCGGCGGTGTAGCCGTATCTCCCGATGAAAAGCAGATTGCTTACACGGTAGCTTACTACAGTGTACCGGAGAACAAGAGCAACCGTGAAGTCTTTGTGATGAACACAGATGGAACAGGCAACCAACAAATCACCCGTACTCCTTGGCAGGAGAACGAAGTAAACTGGATAAAAGGCGGTACTAAACTGGCGTTCCTTTCTAATGAAAGTGGCAGCAGTCAGTTGTGGGAAATGAATCCTGATGGCAGCGGACGCAAGCAATTGACGCAATATGATGGTGATATCGAAGGTTATTCTTTCTCTCCCGACGGCAAGAAGTTGCTTTTCATTGCACAAGTGAAAACTAAACCAAGTACCGCGGATAAGTATCCTGATCTGCCTAAAGCAACGGGGATCATCGTTACCGACCTGATGTACAAACACTGGGATGAATGGGTAACCGGTGCTCCACATCCTTTTGTAGCCGATTTTGATGGAAACAGTATCAGTAATATAAAAGATATACTGGAAGGGAAACCTTACGAAAGCCCGATGAGACCTTGGGGTGGCATCGAGCAACTGGCATGGAGTCCTGCCGGAGACAAGGTAGCATATACTTGCCGTAAAAAGACCGGTCTGGCATACGCCATCTCCACCAATTCGGATATTTACATCTATGACCTTGCAACTAAGAAGACAGACAATATCACCGAAGAAAACAAAGGTTACGACACGAATCCTCAATACTCTCCCGATGGTAAATACATTGCCTGGCAGAGCATGGAACGTGACGGTTATGAAGCAGACTTAAACCGCCTCTTCATTATGAATCTGGAAACAGGTGAGAAACGTTTCGTCAGCAAGGAATTTGAATCGAATGTAGACGGTTTCTTATGGAATAAAGACTCTAAAAGTATTTATTTCATCGGTGTCTGGCATGGTGAAACACAGATTTATAATGTAGACCTTGCTGCCAATGATAAGATTACACAATTGACAGACGGCATGTATGACTATGCTTCCCTTACCCTTGCAGGAGATAAGGTAATCGCTTTACGCCATTCAATGAGTATGGGTGATGAAATCTATGCCGTATCTGCCACCCGCAACGGTGATGCTTTTGCCGAAGCAAAGCAACTGACCTTCGAAAACAAGCAGATTTACGACCAATTGGAAATGGGTAAGGTTGAAGCTCGCTGGATGAAGACTACAGACGGCAAACAGATGCTGACATGGGTAATCTATCCGCCACAGTTTGACCCGAATAAGAAATACCCCACCCTCCTGTTCTGTGAAGGTGGTCCGCAAAGCCCCGTAAGCCAGTTCTGGAGTTATCGCTGGAACTTCCAGATTATGGCTGCCAACGATTATATCATCGTAGCTCCCAACCGCCGCGGTCTTCCGGGTTTCGGAGTAGAATGGAATGAGGCTATCAGTGGAGATTACGGCGGTCAGTGTATGAAGGATTATTTCACAGCGATTGATGAAATGGCGAAAGAACCGTTTGTAGACAAAGACTGTCTCGGTTGTGTAGGCGCCAGCTTCGGCGGCTTCTCCGTTTACTGGCTTGCCGGACATCATGACAAGCGATTCAAAGCATTCATCGCACATGATGGTATCTTCAACATGGAAATGCAATATCTGGAAACTGAAGAAAAATGGTTTGCCAACTGGGATATGGGTGGCGCATACTGGGAAAAACAGAATCCGGTGGCTCAACGCACATTCGCCAACTCTCCACACCAGTTTGTAGACAAATGGGATACGCCTATCCTTTGTATTCACGGTGAAAAGGATTACCGCATTCTTGCCAACCAGGCAATGGCTGCTTTTGATGCTGCCGTAATGCGTGGTGTTCCTGCCGAACTGCTGATCTATCCGGACGAGAACCACTGGGTATTGAAACCTCAGAATGGTATTCTCTGGCAGCGCACATTCTTCGAATGGCTGGACGAATGGCTGAAATAAAAGATAAAAGCAATTAATAATTATTCTGAAAACAGTCCATCTATCCGTTGTAAATAGATGGACTGTTTTTATCTATGAAGTAATTCTTGTAATTCCCTGCATAGTCGCTGTTTCACCTCTTCCATCGGCATCTCCCGTTTCAGCTCCTGCTGAAGTGAAGTGACTCCCTTATCTATAAATCCACAAGGATGAATATAACTGAAATAACGTAAATCCGTATTCACATTCAGTGCCAGCCCGTGCATGGTGACAAAGTGGCTGCTACGCACACCAATGGCACATATCTTACGGGCACGTGGCGTATCCCCTTCCAGCCAGACTCCTGTGGCTTTCTCCAATCTTCCGGCAATGATTCCATAAGAGGCACACACACGGATGACTGCTTCCTCCAGCAAATGCACATACTCCTTCAGTCCCAATGAGAATTCTTCAAGATTCAGGATAGGATAACATACCAGCTGTCCCGGACCGTGATAGGTAATATCTCCGCCACGGTCAATATGATAGAGCGTAGCTCCTATCTTCTGAAGTTGTTCCTCACTCAGCAACATATTCCCTTCTTTACCACTACGGCCTAAAGTATAAACAAGCGGATGTTCACACAAAATAATGTGATTTTCATACTCCTCCCTCGCCTGCTTGGCGCGAACAAGAGCATCAAACCACTCCGTCTGCCGGGTCCATGCATCAGCATACGGGATGATATTCCAATCAATGACATTCAGTTTCATGCCGACAAAGTTAAGATTTTAGGGATAAAATCGTATATTTGCCGACAGCAAAATGAAAAAAGATGAAACATAACTTCCCACAAGTAGATTTGCCGGTCGAAATGCTGGCATGGAGAGATGTTACAGAAGATATTCTGAATCTCTATCGCCAGTCGTGTCGATTGAAGGCTTGCATTTTCGCATTATGCACCGAAGGAACTATCAAGGCATCCATCAATCTGATGGAATATGAAATCAAAAAAAATGATTTGATTATCCTAATGCCGGGCACTATCATACAACTCAATGAACAAAAAGAAAAAGTGCGGCTTTGTTTCGTAGGCTTCTCCGCTCATTGTGTCAATGGCATCAACCTGCTGCAAGCTACCATGGGATCATTCTCCAAAATATGGGACAACCCTATTATCAATGTCAACGATACCGTAGCCTCTTATTTTATAGATTATTTCGCATTACTGACACGTATATCCATTGCACACCCCACCAGCACAGCTATGGGACAAAGTGTACTTCACAGCATTTTGCTTGGGATAAATACTCTCTATGCCCGTCGTCCGCAAAACATTCTTGCCAAAAGCCGTAAAGAGGAAATTTGCCATAAGTTTGTGCAACTGGTTATCGAGAACTATATGACCGAACGTCGTGCCCAGTTCTATGCCGACAAATTAGGAATTTCATTGCAGCACCTCAGTACCACTGTAAAACAAGTAACTGGAAGGAACGTGCTTGATATCATTTCACATGTAGTCATCATCGACGTCAAGGCACGGTTGAAATCTACAGATATGACTATCCAGGAGATAGCCTATTCACTGAACTTCCCCAGTGCCTCTTTCTTTGGAAAGTACTTCAAGAGGCACATGGGAATGAGTCCGTTGGAATATAGAAATAGTTAGTACCTCAGTCGAAGGCTATTCAATACCACCGATACACTGGAGAACGCCATAGCCGCACTTGCCAGCATAGGGTTCAGCAATAATCCATTGATGGGGTAAAGCAGTCCTGCTGCAATAGGAATACCTATCAGGTTATAGATAAATGCCCAAAACAGATTCTGATGAATCAAACGTACAGTTTGCCGGGAGAGGTTGAACGCTTTCGGCAATAGTAACAGGTCCGAAGTCATAAGGGTTACCATTGCTACATCCATAGCAATATCAGTTCCTTTACCCATGGCAATGCTGACATCGGCACAAGCCAAAGCCTGTGAGTCATTGATTCCATCGCCTACCATCGCCACCGTCTTTCCTTGAAGCTGGAGCTGACGGACAAACTCTTCCTTATCATCCGGCATAGCATCAGAAATGTATTGGATATTGCCCAAGCGTGCGGCAACAGAAGACGCAGTGCGTTCTCCGTCTCCCGTCAGCATATATACATCGATACCCTGAGTACGAAGTTCGCGGACAGCCTCGACGGATGTAGCTTTTATCTGGTCCTTGATAGCTACAATGGCAAGCAGCTCATTCTTACGTCCGAAATAAATGATACTGCAACTATCCGATTCATACTGTGCCAGCATCTCTCCTAATACATCAGTAAGAGCGGCATGATAATCTTTCAATAGTTTATGACTACCAGCCCAATACTCAGTACCCTGATAAGAAACTTTAATCCCTTTTCCGGTAATACTTTCAAAGCTGTCCAAAGCTGCCGGTTCGATATGCTCCTGTTCTTGCAGGGCAGTCACAATAGCAGCTGCCAACGGATGTTCGGATTTAAGTTCGGCAGCCAGAAGAACATCTTTATAGTGCTCCTCCTGCGGCTGTGCCCATAACCATCCGGTAACAGTGGGATGCCCTTCAGTCAATGTGCCGGTCTTATCCAACACCACCACATTCACCTTTCGCATCTGTTCCAGTGCCACAGCATCTTTTATCAGGATATGATGATCGGCAGCTTTACCAATACCTACCATCAAAGCCGTAGGCGTAGCCAACCCCAATGCACAGGGACAAGCAATCACCAATACGGAAACCGCTGATAACATGGCATGGGAAAGCATATCTACACCACCGAAGAACATCCAAATAAAGAATGTCAGTACGGACAAGCCCAATACTACAGGAACAAAGATACCTGTCACCTTATCCACGATACGTTGTACGGGAGCTTTACTGCCCTGTGCTTCCTGCACCATACGGATGATACGCGCCAGCACCGTTTCACTACCGACTTTCTCGGCGCGAATAATGAATGAACCTTTCTGATTGATGGTTCCAGCCAATACGTGCGAACCGGCCTTCTTTTCTACCGGGATAGGTTCACCGCTGATCATACTTTCATCGACATAAGAATCTCCTTCAGTTAAAAAGCCGTCAACGGGAATTTGCTCACCGGGACGTACGCTGACCAGGTCGTCAATTCTCAGCTGTTCCAAAGGAATATCCTCTTCCTTACCGTTGCGCACCACACGGGCTATCTTGGGCTGTAATCCCATCAGCTTGCGGATGGCGGTAGAGGTGTTACCTTTAGCACGCTCTTCCATCAGCTTACCAGTCAGTACGAAAGCGATAATAACCACAGCAGCTTCATAATAAACATGAGGCTCCAAGCCACGGCTATACCAGAAATCGGGGAAGAAGGTATTAAAAACACTGAACAAAAAAGCAATGGATGTACTCAGTGCAACCAAGGTATCCATATTACTGCGTCCCAAACGAGCCTGTTTCCAGGCACCGGTATAGAACGGTGTACCGAACAACACCAGTACTGGAATAGCCAATACCATCTGTATTTCGTTGGAATAAGGTACATGCATAAAGACCATGGAAAGCAACAGCAGAGGAATAGCAAATAGCCACGCTCCTATCACCCGCCCTTTCAGGCGACGGTAACGCTTCTGTTGTTCTTCCTCCTGGCGCTCTTCGACATGATCTTCTTCAATAATGAGGTCATAGCCCGCAGCCAGTACGGCAGCACGAATTTCTCCGGGTGTCAGCTTATCCATCTCGTATGAGACAGACAGTGTATTGGAGGCGAAGTTGACCGAAGCATCCGTAATGCCCACCAACTTGCGAACAGTCTTTTCTACGTTATTGGCGCATCCCGCACAATGCATGTTCAGTACGGGAAACGTCTGTTTCTTTAAATTAGCCATATATATTGTTTTTATGATTTATCAAAATTAGCTGATAATTGTACAAGAATGGGAGGAATGATAATATAACAGGCTGAAAGGCTTATATGCCTATTGCAAATTATCATTCAGCCCATACTCATGCAGTAAATAACAATCTCTACAGGCCGTTTGTTCGACTACTTCTTATCCTCTTGCTTCGACTCCTTAACGAACTCAGCTTCGTAGTTGAACTTTTTGAAACCAGCTTTCAGTTTGTCTACATTTGTCTTTTCAGCATCGTAGGTAATAGACACAGTTTTTGTTTTCAAGTCTGTAGAGAAATCTTTTACTCCTTTCTCAAATTTAATGTTGTTTTTCACCTTCCGTTCACAGTTTTCGCAATGCATCTGTGAAACTTTAAAAACAGCGGTACGGATATCTTTTGCCATCACTGCTGTTACACTCAATAAAGCTACTACGAGAGCAACCATCATTCTTCTTGTTTTCATAAATATCTCCTTAGTTATTGGTTAATATTATTTTAGTTACGAGCTACAAGCTACTAGTTTCTTGCCAGATTAAACCTCAACCCGATATATGCCTTAGCACCATGCATCGGTCCCCACACCATGGTAGCATCGAAGTTCTCTCCCCATGGATTAGAGGCATCGATTATCGGATTCTTCTGCTTAAAGTTAGTCAGGTTTTCACCACCAACATAAATAGACCAGCGACGGAAATAACGCGTTACCTGGGCACTAAGTTGCTGGAAGCTGCCATAACGACGTTCCCACGAAAGACTGCCGTCAGCGAGTTCGTAAGGATCGGGCATCCTTCCACCCCCATTCAACTGAAGGGTAGCATCAAACTGCCATAGTCCCAGAGGTGTCTGATAGGAAGCTGTCAATAAACCCTTATACTTTCCGGTAAGTGGTTTCTCCATTAGTTTACCATTGTAGGTGGTCTTCGCGTCTGTCAGACGGTAGGCTGCCGTAAGGTTGAAACCTTTGAAAAACGGATAACTTGCCTCTACCTGGAACACATGTGAATAAGAACGTCCATCCAGATTATAAAAGGCCACTTCATGCGGATTGCTATCCATATCCACAACCACCTGTTTCAGAAAATCCGTATAGTAATACTCGGCATTCACATTCAGCGTCTTGCCAAAAACAGGAATGTAAGTAGACACGCTCGCTCCGTAATTCCACGCTTCCTCCTGATCCAGATGAGGGGCAATCTTCATTTTACGGCTGCTTGCCAGGAGATAGTTATTCTCCGCCAATACATGATTGGTACGGTATCCCTTACCGGCAGACAAACGAAAATGCAGATACTCATTCGGATTATACTTGACGTGTGCACGCGGTGTTACAAAGAAACCATGTTCGCTGCTGTAATCCCCTCGGATACCCCCCATCAACATCAACTGGTCATTCAGATTGAATGTATACTGTACATATGCTCCCGGAACAGACTCCTTTACATATTTCTTCGTCAATCCGTCTTCTACCTGGTTTGTCAGCCGGTAATGCTGATCGAAACCATCATAATTGAAACTCAATCCCGTGGATAGACTATGCTGTTTGCTGAACTCCGTTTCAAAAAGCAACGAAGCATAGAAATTGCTTTGATCCACATCATACAGTTTACGTCCGTAAGTGGCATCCTGATTATGCAAAGTTCCTTGCAGAATCAAGGCAAGATTCGTATTCTTTTCTTTATCGAAAATATAAGCATTCTTGGTGAAGGCTTCGTAACGGTTTGTCTGGATGCCTATTTCGTATAGGTCATGAGTAGGTGTCTGTCCATGAGCTGTCTGACCACTGTTACGGGTTTCATGCAAAGCCTTTATACCTGCCTGAAATACATAATGATCGCCCATATACGCCCATCGGTTCCAGAAGTTATACTGCTCCACACGCGGAATATCCACAAAACCATCATCATTGGAGTCGTGAGATTTCGTCTCATTTTCATAATGCGCCAGCAAAGAAGTACTCCAGCGCTTCGAAAGCTTCACCGTAGCATCCGCATTAGCTTCATACCGGTTTGTGCTGCTGGCAAAAAGATTTGCCGACACCCAATCCGCTTCCGGCAACTGAGGCTTCTTGAACTCCACATTAATTTGTCCGGTTATAGACTCATAGCCATTCTTCACGGATGAACTTCCTTTACTGACCTGTATACTCTGCATCCATGGTCCTGGTACATATCCTAATCCATAAGGAGCGGCTGCTCCACGGAAATTCGGAATATTCTCAGTCATCATCTGTACATAGGTGCCGGAGAGCCCCAATAGTTTAATCTGTTTGGCTCCCGTAGCAGCATCCGAATAGCTTACATCGACAGAAGGGTTTGTCACAAAACTCTCGCCCAGGTTACAGCAGGCTGCACGTGTCAGTTCGGCACTGCTGATCATATCTTCGTTCATCACACTGGAGCGCAACTTCATGGTACCCATTTTACGGGTTACAATGTTCACTTCACCTAATTCCACTCCTTCACGAAGCACAATCTCAAGTTGCTGATTGCCCTTATCCACATGTACCGTATCATTTTCAAATCCGATAAAGCTAACTACAAGCAGATGGCTGCGGGCAGGTTTATGAATAGAGAAGTTACCATCTTCATTAGTGGTCGCTCCTTCGGTTGTATTTATCCAGAAAACATTTGCACCTGGAATGGGTTCTCCGGCAGTGTCTTTTACAACACCCGTCACTTGCGCCTGCAAGTTCAAGGTTATGGAGAGAAAAAGAAAAATATATAAAAATCTCATTATTCTTAAAATTCTATTAGTTCTTGCAATCATTTTAAATGACCTGCACTGTATTTGCTTCTTATCCGGTCCGTACTTGTTCCGTGTCTATACGCTTGGACTTGGTACGGACTTGGTATGGACTTGATACGGACTTGGTATAGTTAGGGCACAGTGCCTACCCTATTTGAAAGAAATGAAAATCTCTCAAACTTACAGGAGCGGATTCACTCCGTAATAAGGGAATTCTAAATGATGAGAACAGAATAAAGAGCCAAATACCGCCTTGAGCTGTCAGGATGCGGAGGTACATTATAAGCTACCTCCTCCAATTCACCTGTAGGCAAGGAGTATTGGAAATCCGGTAATGCTTCACAGAAAAGTTGAATAACCGGTACAGTTATAACAGGACTTTCGCACGAATACTTCACAAGATTTACCTTATAAAAGGTAGCCGTACAGCCTTCATCCTTACAAGATTTCTCCGGATTATGATAAGATTTGTGACATTTAGCACAACCATTGGTGCAGCATGCCTGCTCTGTGGCACAACGTGCACAACAATAGTGGACAATAGAAACTCCGGCCCCTGCATACACAACCGTCAGGGACAATAATATTGCCAATATGTAGCGAAGTCTCTTCATATCTGAAACAAAGATAGGCAGATAAAAGCATTTATGCCTATTATTTTTTCATTTTTTATATGTTCTATTCGTTTATATGTCCTATATTTGTCGATAGCGAACTGAAACCAGAATGTTGAATTTAACGAAGAAAGTCCAAATGAAAAAGCAATATGTCAGCCTACTTGTCATTCTACTTGCGGCAAGTGGCTTTTTATTTTCTTGTGGTAACACCATGAACAAAAACGCAGGTGCGTTGGAGTTCGACAGTATACAGGTAAACGAGACTGCACACCTGTTCGGAGATACTGCAAAGCCCGGATGTAACATTACCATCAACTTTGCCTATGCCAGTAAATCATCCGACGAGAAACTGAAAGACAGTCTCAACACCTATTTCCTCTCTGCCTGCTTCGGCGACAAGTACATGACGATGACACCCGAAGAGGCTGTAAAAGCTTATAAAGAAACCTATATCCAGGATTATCTGAAAGATCTGGAACCTATGTATGCCAAAGATGAAGCGGAAAAAGAAGATTCAGCATCCATAAGTGCCTGGTACTCCTATTACAAAGGTGTAGAAGGCCATGTACAATATTACAAAAAGAATCTGCTGGTTTACCGCATCGATTACAACGAGTTTACCGGAGGCGCCCATGGCATTTATATGTCCACTTTCCTCAATATGGACTTGCGTACTTTGAGTCCGATACGTCTGGACGATATTTTTGTAGGAGAATATCAGGAAGCACTCACTGACTTGCTATGGAACCAACTCATGGCAGATAACAAGGCCACTACACGCCAGGAAGTAGAAGAAATGGGATATACAAGCACTGGAGACCTGGAACCAACCGAGAACTTCTACCTGAGCGAAAAAGGAATCACTTTCTATTATAATATTTATGAAATCGCTCCCTATGTGATGGGACCGGTAGAAATCACTCTGCCTTATGAAATCATGTCGCATTTATTGAGCGATGAAAAAGGGGTGTTAATTATGAATTCTTAATTATCAAATATTAATTCTATGCAGATTCATAATTCCGGCTCGCAATTAATAATTAATAGTTTATATTTTATATTTAAATAAACATGGAAATCATTCTAAAGTACTTCCCGGACCTCACAGAGACGCAGAAGCAACAATTCGCGTCCCTCTATGACCTCTATACGGACTGGAATGCTAAAATAAACGTCATATCACGCAAAGACATCGAGAATCTGTACGAACATCATGTACTCCATTCACTGGGTATAGCCAAGGTTACACGCTTCGTACCCGGTACCCATATCATGGATCTGGGAACAGGAGGAGGCTTTCCCGGTATTCCTCTTGCCATCTTATTTCCCGAAGTGAAATTCCACCTTGTAGACAGTATTGGAAAGAAAGTGCGCGTAGCAACGGAGGTAGCCAACAGTATCGGACTAAAAAATGTCACTTTCCGCCATGCCCGGGCTGAGGAGGAAAAGCAGTTATTCGATTTCGTTGTAAGTCGTGCTGTAATGCCGCTTGCCGATCTACTGAAAATCATTCGTAAGAATATCACTCCCAAACAACAGAATGCTTTGCCCAACGGACTGATCTGTCTGAAAGGCGGCGAGCTGGCCAATGAGACTATGCCTTTCAAGAACAAGACTGTGATGTACGATCTGAAAGATTATTTCGAGGAGGAATTCTTTGAAACGAAAAAAGTGGTTTATGTAGCGCCTTAATCACAGAAATAATGACTAACATATACCTATCATGAAAATAAAAAGGTTTGAATTTAATATGTTCCCCGTGAACTGTTACGTTCTGTGGGACGACACCCTTGAAGCTACCGTGATAGACCCCGGTTGCTATTATGAGGAGGAAAAACAAGCGTTGAAGAACTTCATTATCAAGAACGGTTTGAACGTAAAACATCTCCTCAACACACACCTGCATCTGGATCATATCTTTGGAAATGCTTTCATGGTTAAAGAATTCGGTCTGCAAGTAGAAGCTAATAAGGCCGATGAATTCTGGATTGATGAAGCTCCGAAACAAAGCCGTATGTTTGGCTTTCACTGGAACGAACTGCCTGCACCAATAGGGCACTATTTACATGATGGAGACATCATCAGTTTTGGAAATACAACACTGGAGGCTATTCACGTACCGGGACACTCACCGGGAAGCCTTGTTTATTACTGCGCTGCAGATCACTGCATGTTCTCCGGAGATGTACTCTTCCAAGGTAGCATCGGTCGTGCCGACCTCACCGGCGGCAACTTCGACGAACTGAAAGAACATATTTGCAGCCGCCTGTTCGTATTGCCCAATGAGACAATAGTCTATCCAGGACATGGTGCTCCGACTACTATCGGCATTGAAAAGGCAGAAAATCCATTCTTCAGATAAACTTAAAAAAACAGATACTACCATGAAAAGCGACCTATTAGCTTGCCGCCACATCGGCATTAGCGAGAAAGATGAAGAGAAAATGCTCCGGAAAATTGGAGTCGGCAGTTTGGATGAGTTGATAGATAAAACCATTCCTGCCAACATTCGGCTGAAAGAGCCATTAGCACTCCCCGAACCCATGACAGAATATGAGTTCGGCCAACACATCACCCGATTAGCGTGCAAAAACAAACTTTACACTACGTATATCGGCCTCGGCTGGTATAATACCATCACCCCCGCCGTTATCCAACGGAATGTATTTGAGAATCCCGTATGGTATACCTCCTATACTCCCTACCAGACAGAAGTTTCACAGGGACGCCTCGAAGCGTTGATGAACTTCCAGACAGCAGTCTGCGACCTAACAGGTATGCCTCTTGCCAACTGTTCCCTGCTGGATGAAGCAACAGCTGCGGCCGAAGCCGTCAGTATGATGTATGCCCTGCGTCCGCGCGATATGCAGAAATCCGGTGCAAACGTTGTGTTTGTGGACGAAAAGATTTTTCCACAAATATTGGCAGTAATGACCACACGCGCCATCCCGCAAGGTATCCAGATACGCACAGGTAAATATTCCGAGATGGAAATGACGCCGGACATTTTTGCCTGCATACTGCAATATCCCAATGCAAGTGGAAATGTGGAAGATTACCGCACCTTTGTAGAGAAAGCTCACGCTGCCAACTGCAAAGTGGCTGTAGCCGCCGATATTTTGAGTCTTGCCCTACTCACACCTCCGGGAGAATGGGGAGCTGACATTGTATTCGGTACTACGCAGCGTCTCGGCACACCAATGTTCTACGGTGGACCGTCTGCCGGTTATTTTGCTACACGTGACGAGTACAAGCGTAACATTCCGGGACGTATCATTGGCTGGTCAAAAGACAAATACGGAAAGTTGTGTTATCGTATGGCCTTGCAAACCCGTGAGCAACATATCAAACGTGAAAAAGCCACTTCAAATATCTGTACCGCACAAGCGTTGCTGGCAACGATGGCAGGTTTCTATGCCGTATATCATGGACCGGAAGGCATTCGCACTATCGCCGAACGCATTCACAGCATTGCGGCATATCTCGAAAAGAACATCAACAAGCTGGGATACAAACAAGTGAACGAGCAATACTTCGACACCCTACGTTTTGCATTGCCTGATACTGTATCTGCACAACAGATACGTACCATTGCCTTGAGTAAAGAAGTTAACTTGCGCTATTTCCACAATGGAGATGTAGGTATGAGTATCGATGAAACAACAGATGTATCTGCTGCCAACATCCTGCTCTCCATTTTTGCCATTGCCGCCGGTAAGGATTGGACAAAAGCAGAAGATATTCCCGTAAACAGTACTATCAGCAAGGCTCTGAAACGTCAGAGTTCTTATCTGACCCATGAAGTGTTCAATAAATATCACACAGAAACGGAAATGATGCGTTATATCAAACGCCTCGATCGCAAGGATATTTCCCTTGCCCACTCCATGATTTCCCTGGGTTCCTGCACCATGAAGCTGAACGCTGCGGCGGAAATGCTGCCCCTCAGTCGTCCGGAATTCATGTGCATGCATCCGCTTGTTCCCGAGGACCAGGCAGAGGGCTACCGTGAATTGATAAACAATCTCAGTGAAGAATTGAAAGTCATCACAGGCTTTGCAGGCGTCAGTCTGCAACCGAATTCCGGTGCGGCAGGTGAATATACAGGGCTTCGCGTTATCCGCGCTTATCTGGAAAACATCGGTCAGGGGCACCGCAATAAAATATTGATTCCCGCTTCAGCCCATGGCACCAATCCGGCATCTGCCATCCAAGCCGGTTTTACTACTGTGACTTGTGCTTGCGACGCACAGGGTAATGTGGACATGGATGATCTTCGTGCCAAGGCGGAAGAAAACAAAGACGACCTTGCCGCACTGATGATTACCTATCCTTCTACTCACGGTATTTTTGAAACAGAAATCGTAGAAATCTGCCGCATCATCCATGAATGCGGAGCACAGGTATATATGGACGGCGCCAACATGAATGCGCAAGTAGGTCTGACAAATCCCGGCTTCATTGGCGCCGACGTTTGCCACCTGAACCTGCACAAGACATTTGCTTCGCCTCATGGTGGCGGTGGTCCGGGCGTAGGTCCTATCTGCGTTGCAGAACATCTCGTCCCATTCTTGCCAGGACATCCGCTGTTCGGCAATCCTGCCAATACTGTATCTGCCGCCCCATTCGGTAGCGCCGGTATTTTGCCTATCACTTACGGATATATCCGTATGATGGGTACGGAAGGATTGACACGTGCTACCAAAATCGCTATTCTCAGCGCTAATTATCTGGCAGCCTGTCTGAAAGATACGTATGGCATCGTATATCGTGGCGCTACGGGTTTCGTAGGCCATGAGATGATATTGGAATGCCGTAAGGTTCACGAAGAAACAGGTATCAGCGAGAATGACATTGCCAAACGATTGATGGATTATGGGTATCATGCTCCTACCCTCTCCTTCCCTGTTCACGGTACACTGATGATAGAGCCTACGGAAAGCGAAAGCCTCAGCGAGCTGGATAATTTCATTAATGTAATGTTAAACATCTGGGAAGAAATTCAGGAAGTGAAAGAAGGCAAAGCAGATAAGGAAGACAATGTTCTGATAAACGCTCCGCACCCCGAATATGAAGTGGTTGCCAACAACTGGGAACACAGCTATACTCGGGAAAAGGCGGTTTATCCGATAGAAAGTGTACGCGAAAACAAATTCTGGATAAACGTAGCGCGCGTGGATAACACGCTGGGCGACCGCAAGTTGTTGCCGACATGCTACGGATGCTTTGAATAAACTCTCTTGGTGTATGCGGACGAATAAATGTTCGTCCGCATATATATAATGATGTTGCTCTTAACGATTCATTGCTGAAATACGAACTACTTGCCATTCGTGCCCACCTTCATCAAATAAATGACAGTCTGCAAAAAGTGGGAAACGGCATTATCATGGCTTATGGCGGACAGTCGAACCTATATCTTGCTCTCAATATGTACGACCGGGCATTGGAACTGGAACCGTCTGGCTTGCCGTTACTCCATTCAGAAGGACAGTTTCGAAAAGCACACCTTACAATAGGGAGATGGCGAAAATATAAAATAGCAAATCTTTGCTTTCTGCCCCAAAAGGCATACCTTTGCGGAAGTGTCACGAGTACTAACCGAAGAAATGAGCATCACCCGGAAAAAGAAACAAAACGGACTTTTCTACACAAAAGCCGAAGAGAGAATAAATACCCTCTCGCACGCCGCAGGCATCCTGATGGGAGTTGTTGTCGGCACGATATTTCTCGTAAAAAGCTATCAGAGTGGAAACTTCTGGGCTGTATTCGGCATCTGGCTCTACCTCTTCGGCATGCTCGGCTCTTACGTTGCCTCTACTCTCTACCATGCGCTGAAATACCATAATCCCTGGAAAAAGCGGTTGCGGAATTGGGACCATGCGGCTATCTACTGGCATATTGCGGGCAGTTATTCACCCGTCACACTCATTGCACTGCGGAGCGAAGGCACTTGGGGATGGGGACTATTCGGTTTTGTCTGGTTGTGCGCTATCATCGGCACTATCGCGAGTTTCCGCAAAATGGAGGAACATAGCAATGTGGAAACAATCTGTTTCATCGTTATGGGGCTGTCCGTACTGGTTGCCTTCAAACCTCTATATGCCGTTGCCGCAGGAACGTGCTACTGGATGATCGGTGAGGGCATTTGCTACATCACCGGAGCGGTGTTCTACTCTTTCCGGCAACGTTATATGCATTCTATATTTCATTTCTTCGTATTGGGAGGATCAATATGCCACATGATGGCGGTGTGGTTGATTTTATAAAAACGGACAGTCAAAATGAACAAGCTAACAGACATAATCAAACGTTACGGCATAATAGGATGCCTGTACAAAACAATCTTTAAAGTCGTGAGAATGCTGGGTATTACTTACATTAAGTACTTAGCATACTTCAAAGAGCTTCCCGAAACCATAGATACCGACACATTAGTACAGTATCACAAAATGACAATGGATGACTTCAGAAAGCAAATGAAATTCGATGGGAAGTGGTTTAATAATCGCAAGTTGAAACAAATTGAAAGGTTTATTGACCAACCGGGATATTCATACTACGGAATCTACGATGGCGATAACCTGATATGTTATGGCGCAATCTCAACAAATCACGACAACTTCATAAACAGAAAGATGGATCCGAATACAGCTTATCTGTTTGACGACTATACCAACCCCTATCATAGGGGAGAAGGATTACATCGGAAAATAATCGCCATAAGAGAGTATGAAGCACGGAAACAAGGTAAATCCGTCACTTTTGCTATGTACAATCCTCAAACCGCGCCTCGGCGAAAGGCTTCAAACGTTGCGGATATGTAGCCAGAATAAAACTTATATATAAACAAATTGGGAAAAACAGACCTTTTAAAAGGAAATTCGTTGAATTGTAAAAGTTACAATAGTCGGCATACCACTACGACAAGACTTCGCTGACTGCTAAAATATATTAATTAATCTCTCCCTTCCTTGTTTTTCTCCTCAGCTTCCCCTACGTTTGCAGTGTTGTACATCAGTGCAACACTTAAAAAACTATGATAAAGATAGAAAACATCAGCTACGGCTACAAGTCTAACCATCCTATTTTCAATGATATATCTTTGGAGATAGGCAACGGAATATATGGACTTCTGGGAGAGAACGGTGTAGGTAAAACCACACTGATACATCTCCTTTGCGGACTACTTTTTCCTTGGAAAGGAGAATGCAGCATTGATGGGATGAATCCGGCAAAAAGAGAACCCGCCTTATTGAGCCGCTACTTCTTTCTGCCCGAAGAAATGCAGATGCCTTCCGAAAGCATTTCCGCTTTTGCCACACGGCATTCCGCTTTCTATCCTCACTTCAACCACAAAGAGTTTGAACAGAATCTTGAAGAACTGAAGATTGACAGGAAACAGAAGTTATCCGCAGTTTCTTATGGTCAGCAGAAGAAGGCGATGCTGGCGTATGCCTTTGCACTGCATACCCCGCTCCTGATACTCGACGAGCCTACAAACGGACTGGACATCACATCCCGACAAGCTCTGAAACGTATCATCAGCCGCAGCATAGATGATGACAGTACGCTCCTCATCTCTACCCATCAGGCACACGACTTCGAGAACCTGCTGGATCACCTCATCATCCTCGGCGAAGGCGAAATCTTGCTGAACCGTTCATTGGACGAAATCAGCCAGCGCCTCCTCTTTGCCCGGACAGACAGTCTGCCCGAAGACAGCATTTACAGCGAACAGGAATTACCCGGATATTTCTCCGTGTTGCCTAATGAAGAGGAAGAAGAAAATACACCGGATATAGAACTGCTGTACAAAGCAATGTTGCAAGTGCCGGAAAAGATAAAATCAATGTTCAAATAAGCAAAGAATATGAATGCAACCTTCAACCTGAAACGTTTCTTCCTGCTGGAACAGTACAAGAAACAGGAAACCGGCCGACACTTGCTTTGGAGTGCCGGCATTGTGCTGGGCATTTGTCTTCTCTGCATGATGTATGATATCAACAAAGGCTCAAGCTATTACATCGAACATACACAGGCTTTCTCCCTCAGCCGCTACCTGTTGTGGTTCCTCTGCATCGCCCCCTGCCTGCTGGAGATAAATATCACCAAACAGACCTCTACTCTATACCTGTTGATGCCCGCTTCCGTTTTTGAAAAGTTCCTGCACTTGTGGATGAAGTATCTGCTCGTACTCCCGCTGTTCTGTTTCTTGCTGATAACAGGCATAAAAGGGTTACTAATACTCTCAGGTAGCAGCTACCTGCAACACTTCGGCAGCCACATTGAATTTCACCTGATAGAAAAAGACCAGATACTGTCATGCAGCTTGATGCAAGGAATTTTCTTCCTCGGATGCATAGCCTTCAAACGCCAGAAGCTGATAAATTCCTTCATCGTTTTGTGTTCCTGCTTCATTCTCATTTTCGGGATTATACTCTCAATGACATTGTGGGAACCTGTCGACAGCCACGGATATTGGATAGCAAACATAGCCTATCCCATCTATAATTTCCCGATAAGCAGCACGTCAGAAGCCATCATTGCTTTCTGCAACTACGGCACCCCTGTCCTGTTCAGCATCGGAATATGGATATCGAGTTACTTCCTGCTCAAAGAAAAACAACTGTAAGCTATGGACTTCAAGACCAATAAACCGATATACCAGCAGATTGTGGACTTCTGCTTCAGCAAGATACTCACCCGTGAGTGGACGGTGGGCGAACGAATAGTCTCGGTCAGGGAGCTTTCCACGCAGCTTGCCGTGAACTCGCGCACCGTGCTGAAAGCCTACGAATACCTGCAAGCGGAGGACATCATCTATCCCGAGCGGGGCATGGGCTTCTATCTCTCAAAGGATGCCATGAAGAAAGTGATGAAGATACAGAAGAAAGAATTCTTTGAAAACCAGCTTGCCGACCTGTTCAGCATTATGGACCTGCTTGGCATCAGCATAGATGAAATAACAGAACGATATAATAAACTTAAAAACAGCAGTTCATGAAGAGATACGCAAAGACAGCATTATGGATTACTTTCGGACTCCTCTTCGTACTCATCATAGTCAAGGTTTTTACGCTGATGTACGAACTGAATTCCGCCGTACAATCCTAACTTTCACCGTCTCAACGAAGAAAGTATAAACAATTGAAATACAATAGATAGAATCTTCCCCAATGGGGAGGAGTGAAATCTGTATCCCTAATTGATTAGTAACCTACTAACAGAAACGAATATGAAAACAAAACTATTTTTACTATTGCTTGTCCTCTGCGTACTCAGTGCGCAGGCACAGAACCTCTCCGTCAAAGGACGTGTCACAGACACTTCTCAAGAGGCGATTATAGCCGCCAACGTATCACTATGGGCCACAGACTCCACCTTGGTGACCGGAGTGACATCGGATGCACAGGGCAAGTTCACTCTCAATAAAATCAAGGCGGGCAACTACCGCCTCGCCATTACTTTCATCGGCTATCAGAGTGAAGTCATCCTGCTGAAACTGAACAACAACCTCGATCTGGGCGATGTACAGTTGCAGGAAGATGCCGTCAGTCTGGGCGAGGTAACCGTATCCGCCAGTAACGTGCTTCAACGGGTGGATCGTCAGATTATCCTGCCCACCGAAAGCCAATTGAAACGCTCGTTCGGTGCCTACGACCTGCTGAACAATCTCGGCATCGCCCGCCTGCAAGTGGACAACTTCACCAACAGCATGAGTGTCAGTGGCGGTGGAGCCGTGCAAACCCGCATCAACGGCATCAAGGTGACAGACAAGGAAATAGCCGCCATCAGAGCCAAAGACGTGCTGCGCGTGGAGTTCATTGAAGACCCCGGCAAGCAATACGGTGACGACGAACTGGGCGCTGTGGTGAACATCATCCTGCGCCGCCGCGAAACGGGTGGTGTGGTAAACTTCCAGCTTTCCGACTCACCCCATACCCTGTGGGGAGAGAATTTCCTGAGTGCGAAGTTCAATTACAAAAACTCCGAATGGGGCATCGACTACTTCAACAAGAACGGCAAGTATCACAGCCGCCTCGAATCTCACGAAACCTTCCACCTGGGCGACCGTACCATCGACCGCATCAAGGAAGGTATCGAAGACGAATCCCCCGCACTCAGTTTCATCAACAACCTGAACCTGACATACAATCTGACGAAAGCGGACAAATATGTCTTCAACGCCATCTTCCGCAATAACCTCAACAACGCTCCTTACCAGAACGAGCTGAACCGGATGTGGGCAGTAGGCAGCACGGAGTCTATCTATTCATACGTCAATAACCACACATCCAGCTATTCTCCGGCACTCGACCTTTACTTCCAGCATACCCTGCCCCATCAGCAAAGCATACAGATGAATGTGACGGGAACGCTTATCCACATCAAGAACAACCGTAAATATAAGGAGTACAAGGACGAGAATGCACCGTTGGCGGATATTCAGACACTGGTGGATGGCGATAAACGCTCTGTCATCGGTGAGGCCATTTATGAAAAGAGCTTCAAGGATGTGAAACTGAGCGGTGGCGCCCGCCACTACCAGATGAGGACGGAGAATGAATACAAAGGCTCCAATCCCACTACTTCGAAAATGGACCAGTCGCAGACTTCCGCTTTCTTTGAGGTGCAGGGCAAGGTGAAGGATTTCAGTTATGCGGGTAGTGTGGGCATGACGCGCGCCTGGTTCAAGGAAAGCAACGAAAGCCATGCTTACTATACCTTCACGCCTACCGTACGATTGAGTTACAATATGAAGAAAGCGGGCTTCCTGCGCTACCGGTTCAATATCAGTCCCGCCATACCGTCGCTTGGTTCGTTGACGGATGTGGAGCAGGCTATAGATACGATACAGATAGTTCGTGGTAATCCGTTGCTGAAAACGTATCAGCAGTTCACGAACTCTCTGTCTTACAGTTATTCGAAGAAGCAGTTCAATGCCAATCTGAGCGTGCGCCACCAGTATTACGACAGTCCCATCATGGAAAGCATCTTCGTTGAGGACGGGAAACTGATATTGAAAGATGAAAACCAACGGTCGTTCCAAAGCCTAAATGCGGAACTGATGGTAGGCATCAACGGCGCAACGCTCTTCGGGCTGAAAGATTTCCTGACGCTTTATGCTTCGGGAGGATATACCCGCAATTGGTCGGAAGGCTTGACATACAGTCACACGTACGATGAATTTTATTACAGTGTGATGGCGCAATTGCAATACAAAGGTTTCTCACTGCTCGGGCAGTTCCGGAAGGTGCAGAATAACTTCTTTGGTGAAACCGTCAAGAAGAATGAGAATCAGACCGCATTTATGGCGATGTATGCCAAGCAGAACTTTCAGGCAGGGATTGGTGTTCTGTTTCCTTTCACCAATAATTATAAGGTGGGAAAAGAACGTATCAGTGAGGTAGCGCCTTTCCGTTCGGAAACTTTTGTAAAAGAAACGGGACAGATGTTCATACTCCGCGTAGGCTATACGTTTGAGTTCGGCCGCAAACACAAAGCCGGTAACAAGGGATTGAACAATAGCGATACGGATAGCGGTATCATTGATATGCAGAGATAAATGAAGTAAATTCTTATCGGAATATGGCTTCATTTCAACCCGCTTTGTGAAAAGAGGGAGCCCACAGGGCGAGGCGGCGGAATTATACGAAATTGCTTCATGTATAATTCATTAATTACCTGACTGCCGCCTCCCCTGCGGGCATTTTTATGAACACCTTCTTGTGCTGTATAGTGGGGAAAGAAAACGGCAAGAGTGATTCGCTACATCAACGATGGGTAAACATACGAAGAAAAGTCTTTTCGTTATTGTTATGACTTTTCCTCATATTATCTTTTATCCAGTACTTATTCGTCCATCGGCTCCCGATTTACCCTGCAGCTTCGCATGGCTTTCCGGCACTTTCCAAATGCTTTCATAATCAATTATTAAACAAGCAATTGGAGTTTCCCAACGGTAGGAAACGAGCGTTCTCATAAGGAGAAACTTCCGTTCCCACTAAAGGGAACTGGAGTTCCCATTAAGGGAAACCGAAGTTCCCACGAACAATAACGGTCGTTCCCATCGGTGGAAACGGACATTAACAGGGGAGATAACGGGGTTGAAAAGGGCTACACCATTCAACAAAAAGGGTGTAGCCATGTGCCTAAAAGGGTGTAGCCCTATCGGATACAAGGCTATTTTTACCTAAAACATGGGAAAATCTTCCTCTAAAAGAGGTTTTATCCGCTACATTTCGAAGCATCCCAATCACTCGCTTAAAGTCCATTTGATTGGAATTTCGCCATATACAGACGTATGGAAACATTTACAAGAATATCACTATACAATATTCCTTTCATTCTCCCCATCTGCTTTCTTTTTGCATTTTCATCATACGGATTCCCTGCATTCTTTTCCATCAAGCTCCGCAAGATGGCAAAACATTCAATCCGGCCATCTTTATCCCATACCTCTATGCAGGACAACAGATGACAAATATATTCAGCAGACGAAAGTAAATATAGAGAACAAGGGGACGCTCTGTATCACTTAATAACCGTCACAGTGCCTTCCGCCAACTTCTTTTCCTTCATCGGAGCGGCAGCGGCATAGCCTAAAGCGGCACAACCATATACGCGGTGGTTTTCGGGGATGCCCAGTTTCGTAAGGAAAGCACGCACATCAGGATCATCACAAGTTTGCCCCAACTGGTTTATCCAGCAAGAGCCTATACCAAGAGACTTGGCAGACAGGAAGATATTCTGCATGGCGCAGGCACAATCCATGCTTGCCCACCACTGTGTCGGTTCGTTGGAAACAATGACAAGTGTAGGCGCATGATAATAACAACAATACGTCCGGCTATGTCCGCGTTCCTGCAAACGGGGTTCATCGCTCTTGGCAAAAGCGCCTTTAATCTTTTCGTTCAGTTCTTCCAGTACAGCGTCATTCTGAATAGCGGTGAAATGCCACGTCTGGAGTCCCATACCACTGGGGGCATAGGTTGCCGCTTCCAGAATGGCAGTTAAATCTTCCTGCGAAATCTGTTGTTCCGTATAAGCGCGCACACTGCGGCGCGACTTGATGGTCTTTAAAATCTCATTCATACTCATTATTTTTTTGTCAACCCAATCTTTACATTCAGTCTGAAATAATACACGCCGTTCTCTTTTTCAAGGAAACCGTACTTATCCTTATCTACCGAGCCTTTCTCGAAACGAGTGTTCTGATATAAGAAATCGGCAAATACCTGGCGCTCCGATTTATGATAACAAAGCACCTCCCCTTCCGCATTTACCAGCAGAATACCTTCCACGGCTGAGTCCGTACCATTATAAATCTTTGCCGGACGCATGCCCAAAGCAAGTGCCAACAAGAACTGTTTCATCTTAAACTCATAGAAACCATGTTTGTTTATCAGTTCATCTTTTATCTTTAGGGGATTTATCTCTTTAATGCGCTCCGTCAGTTCGCTAACACGGGAAATGCCGTCGAGGTGCATCATGCGCACCATCTCCGCCAACATACGGGGGAAGTGCAAATCAATCATCAGCAGGTTGCAACGGAACACACGGTCCGCCACATCCGAATATTTCAGCACTCCACCCAGACGCTCAATCATCAGCATACGCTCAGTCACTTCCGTCGGAGACTCCGGCAAGGCATTTATCTTGTTCACCGTAGGCGTAGCAAACTTGATGCCCGACTGTTCCAATTTCAGGTTTGCCGTACGTCCGCCATCCAGCAACGGGTTCATTGCACTGAGGCGGCAACGCACATTAAATCCAGTCAACGGTGCCTCAGCATGCCAGAAGGCAACAGAGAAATCCGTGCGGTCTTCCGTCTTCGCCTCCAAATCGTAGATATTGATGGCATCCAGAAAACCTTCCAAACTTTCAGGAACTTCAATAGTATCGGAACTGGCAGTCGTTTTCAGCAATTCAAGTATCAGCTCTGCCGCCCCGCCAAAGTCTTCGCGGGGAATGTTCTGTCCTTCTTTATCAGCCACAGTAAAAGTACTATCATTCTCCACCGTACCACTGACAATGCGAACATTTTCCTGTTCTATATAGTAACGACGCGTACCGTCATGTTCTTCTCTTTGTATCAGTGCCACGGGCCAACTTTCCGTTTCAACCTTCCGGGCTTGCGGTGTACCCAATGAAACTTTTCCGTCTGCCAACAGGCGAAAGAATGTGTAGAGTTCGCCCAACTCACGCTTTGTTGCTTCAAATGCCATATATCTATATTTTTTTTATAAATGTGCACAAAGATAAGGAAATCCATACAAAAAAAGTGAATGGACAAACTATATTCCATACGCAAACGTTCTATTTGAAATGTCGAACAGTTAAAATCCGATGATATGGAAAAAGAAGAAAAAACAGTAGCCATTACGGCTACCCCCAATGGACCTTTCATTGTAGAAGGCAATTTTAAGCTGATAAACCGAGAAGGGAAAGCAGAAATACGAACAGGCAGGATTGCCTTATGCCGATGCGGCAAGTCCTATAAACAACCCTTCTGCGACGGTACACACAGGAAAATCCACTATAACGATTTATCTCTGAAATAGACGTACCGGAGGAATTTTCTCCGGGGAGCTGAGACATTACGCATCCTCTTCAAAGCGCAATGTCTCGACTTTTTCCAGGCGTGCCTTCAGCTTCGGCATCATCGACTTACGGATGCGAAGCGCCATGCGGCAATCCATATCGTACGACTGTTCCAGTATTTCCGGCTCCTCCTCCTTGACAATGCGCATCACGTCATTCATAAAAGGGTATTCAAACAGGAAAGCCACCGTCTCATCCACCGTCTTTTCTATAATCTCAGCAGCAGCTATCGCTTCGGCGGCAGCAGCTTTATAAGCAACAATCAGTCCGCTCGTCCCCAACTTGATGCCACCGAAGTAACGGATCACGATAATCAGTATATCGGTCAGTTCGTTGGAGTTAATCTGTCCCAGGATAGGCTTTCCTGCCGTACCGGAAGGTTCTCCGTTATCATTGGCACGGAAATCCTTGCGCTCGGCTCCCAACATATAGGCGTAGCAGACGTGACGGGCATCGTAATATTTCTTCTGATAAGTTTCCAGATGCGATTTTACCTCATCGACAGTACGCACAGGCAAGGCGATAGCAATGAATTTGCTACGCTTCTCGGTATAAATCCCTTCGGCAGGGGCGTTTATGGTTTTGTAGGTATCTTCACTCATGCTGCAAAGATACGTATTCTTATCGTTATGAGAAAATAGTTTCTAATCCTCTCTCTTTTTCAGACGAAACGGACAGAGTTTAAAAGTTTTTTCAGTAATTCTGGAAAACTTTTATAACCTCTTTATTTATAAGAGGTTTGAAAGGAAGAATAAAATTGAGGTAACGAGTTGGCAACCGTGTCTGTTTCTGCGCTTTGCCGTGAGTTGCTATCAATGTCACTCGTCTTGATGCAAAAGTAGCAATAAAAATCGGAAACGCATCAAAACATCCCATGATTTTTTATCACAGGACGTTTTTATCTTCACTGAATATATCTGGTTTAATCGTTGCCTCCATTTTTAGCGAATTGCGGGCTATGATTGCTCAAATTTATACTTCAATCCATATTCCTCCAGTTTATTATAGAGTGTTGTACGTCCTATTCCGAGCAATTCTGCGGCAACCTTACGGTTCCCGTTCGCCTGCTTCAAAGCTCGCAGAATCCTTTCCTTTTCTTCCATATCGTTACGCAGGGCGAAACTGACGGAAGAGGTCGGTTTCGTTACGGCAAGTTCCAAATCCTCTACTGTTATTGTGTCGTCCTTCGTTTGCAGTACCGCTGCCAATATCACCTGTTTCAACTCCCGCACGTTGCCCGGCCACGGGTAGGTGAGCAGGGCGTTTCGGGCGGAGGCGGCAAAGCCTTTGATATTGCGCTCCAACTCCTTGTTTGCCGCTTCACGGAAGAACTCTGCCAACGGAAGTATGTCTTCTTGGCAATCACGCAATGGCGGTACTGTTATCACATACTCTTTCAGTCGGTAGAGCAAATCCTCACAGAAACGCCTTTCATTGACAGCTTTCTGTAAGTCCTCGTTGGTCGCCGCCACTATCCGCATGTTGGCGGTCTTATCTTCTTTTGCTCCGATGGGGCGGTAACGGCGTTCCTGTATGGCACGGAGCAGCATCTGTTGTGTTTCCAACGAGAGGTTGCCCACCTCGTCAAGAAAGAGCGTACCGCCGTCGGCTTCTTCAAAGTAGCCTGTCTTGTCGCTGTCCGCTCCCGTGAAAGCCCCTTTCCTGTGACCGAAGAAGGCGGACTGCGCCAATGTCGGGGACAATGAGCCGCAATCCACGGGGACAAACGACTTGTCCGCCAGCTTGCTTTGGCCGTGGATGTGCTGTGCGATATGATCCTTGCCCGTTCCGTTCTCACCCAATATCAGCACGCTTAACCGGGTGGGAGCGACAAGACGGACACGCCTCTTTATTTCTTGGTATGCCTCGCCCTGACGTGTGAAGATAGGTATTTGAGTATGCTTTTTCCCTTCTTGCACCTTGTGCAGTGAACGGAGAAGCGGAACGAGCTTGTCCTCTATCAGTCGTTTGGGTATATAGTCGGAAGAGCCGAGTTTCATGCTCTCTACCGCCGTATGTACCTCGGCATAATCGGTCATGACGATAAACGTCTGCTTCTTTCCTTCCTTGCGCATCCAACGCAACAGGTCGATGCTCTCGCCGTCGGGCAAACGCAGGTCGGCAAGTACGATGTCCTCCTCTTCCGCTTTTGCCAGCAGCTTTTTGACGGTTGAAATCCGGTAAGCCTGCACGGTGTCGAAACCTTCCTTTTTAAGCAGGTTGCAGACATAATCGTTATAGACAGGGTTGTCCTCAATCACATACACCTTCATCTGCCGTCCTCCTTCTTTTCCTTTCTCGCCAATTCCATAATCATGTCACCCATTTTCAATACAAAGTCCACGGCACGCTTTATCTCGTCATCAGAGCATTCCTCATCACGGTGCAACAATTCATGCAGTTTCCATAAAGGTCTGTCCGCACGGATTACTGCCCACGAACTACGCAGACGGTGCACCTGTTCGTCCAACGCATTGCGGTCAAGCCGCCCTACAGCTTCCCTTATAATCTGCATATCCTTTCCCGTTTCAGTTATCAGGCGGTCGAGCATGGCAGCTTTATCCCCATAGGCAAGCAGGGAGGACAAGTAGGGCAGTTCTTCCTTGTCAGTTTTCTGTAAAAGGCACTTCTCTGATACCGCCATCAGTTCCTCCATGTCGAAAGGCTTGAACAGACAGGCGGCGAAGCCCTGCACCGTAAGTTCCTCCTCCGTGCAACTGCCGGATGCGGTCGCCACGATTACGGGAATGGTCTTGGAGTTTCCGATGTCGGACGAGCGCAGTAATTCCAATACCTCATAACCGTTTGTTTCCGGCATTTTCAGGTCGGTTATCAGCAAATCATAATTTCGTATGCATATCGCCTCCATCAAGTCGCCCGTATTGTCGCACGCATCACAACGGATACCACAGTGGGCGTACATGTCCCTTACCATCGAAAGAAGAATGTCGTTGTCGTCCAGTACCATGACGGAAAACGAATGCCCCAAATGGCTTTCCGCCTTGTCCTTTTCTTCATCAGAAACGCTATCTGCCGTATTCATGGGTATTCCCACTGTGAAGCGGCAGCCCCTGCCTTTCTCGCTTTCCAGTCGGATTGTGCCGTGCATCATGTCCACGATGCGTTTGACGATGGACAAACCCAGCCCGAATCCGTCTTGCGTGGCGGCATTCGAGAGCCGTTCAAACTCCCCGAACACCTGTTGCCGTTCTTCCTCGTTCATTCCGCTGCCGGTGTCCTCCACGATGATGGAAAGCGTTTTCCCATCGTAGCTTGAACGGAAAGAAACGCTTCCGGATTGCGTGTACTTTATGGCATTGGAAAGCAGGTTGTCGCCTATCTGCATGATGCGCTCCTTGTCACCCATGAGGATAACGTCCGCATCATTTTCCACGATAAGTTTCAAATCCTTGTTTTCCGCCATTGGTCGGAATTCCGCTTCCAGCGCATCTGCCACGCTTTGCAATCTGAAAGGGGCGATATTCATCCTTTCTTTTCCGCTCTCCAACCGGAAGAAACTCAATAACGAATTGAGCATAGCAATCATCCGTTTTGAGGCTTGCAGGACGTTTTCCGCATGGCGTTTGTTTTCCACCGTGCTGTTGCTGCGTATCAGTTCCGCATAGCCGTGTATGGCGGTCAGCGGTGTGCGCAGCTCGTGGGTGATGGTGTACATGATTTTCTGACGGTCGGAGATGAGCTTGCCGTTACGACGGTCGGATTTCTCCAACCTCCCTATCAGTTCAGAAGTTTCTTTCTTGTACCTATTGATACGCTTGGCGTTCCGGTGGATGATGATGTAGGATATTACCAACAGAAGAAGGATAAAACCCGTCAGCCCTCCGATTTGCAGGAAAGACCGCTCACGCATGGCGGTTATCTCCACTTCTCTCCGTTGTAAATCTGCCTGTACTTTCTCGTCCATTTGGTAGATTAGGCTTTGCAGTTGGCGGTTCAGTTCCGTGTTCCTTGCGGCAAGGCTGTCGGCATGTTCCGACAAACGCCGGCTCTGCGCTTTCTGCCTCGCTATCACGTCACGGTTCAGTGTGTAGAGCATAGTGGTTGTGGCAGTCGGTTTCGGCTTTTCTTTCTTGCCGAACAGACCGAAGAAGCCCTTTCGCTTCGCCTTTTTCGGCTTCTCCTGTGTGCTCTTCCATGCGATGACGGGTACACGTTCGGCAATCCGTTCATTGATAGCCTCCTGCTCGTCAAGCACCTGCATTATCTGATGCAAATACTGTTCCTTGCTTTCCAACAGGTGGCGTACGCTGTCAATACGCTCTGCCGAATAATACTGTTTGAAACGGCACAACATGCTGTCCACCTCCAAACGCTTCCGATGATAGGTCTGTACATCCTCATTCTCCCATTCAAGCACGGTTTCACCCAAAAGGGAAAACTCTATCGTCCGGGCATAGGCATGATGTACCCTCTGACGGAATGCGTTTATATGTCGGTTCTCGGTTTCCAACGCTTCAAGTTTATGCCATTCTTGAAGCCACAGGTACATGATGCCTCCTGCCAACAGGCATACCAATAGGTATCCTGCGGCAATCATCTTGCGGAAATGTCTTGTATCGGCGGTATGTCGTTTCATGGGTAGCTGCTGTTAATTGATTATAATACAGCCCGTAGGTCTTTATCGGCTTACGGGCTGCATAGTCTTTGTGGCTTTATCCAATGTGATTACTATATCAAAATGTTTTATAGTGTTCTCAATAGACATTTCAAAATCCGTTTCCCATATCATAAACTTTTTGCAGGTGGTTGGTATTTGAAATTACACCTTTCTCACTGACACTGTTGACGAGATAGTGGCCTCTGTCTTTCCATCCCCTGTCTTGTGCAATGAGTTCAAAAGAACGTACCATACCGTCAAATACATGAGGGTCTTCCAACTCTCCGCATGAAAGAAGCATGCACTCCTTGACAGGCAAGTCCTTTTTGCCTATTATGAAAGAATAGAACTTGTCTATGGCAGCTTTCATCCGAGTGGGAAACGAGTACCAGTAAAGAGGGGTACAGAATACGATGGCGTCACTTTCCGCCATCAATGATGCCAGTTCGTTGAAATCATCATTGAAAACACAGGCTTTCCCCTTGCTGAAACAGTTGTCGCAAGCCCTGCAACCTTGAATATGTTTATGTGCAGTATCAAACCGCACGACAATATTGCCTGCCTCTGACGCTCCCTTTGCAAAAGCGTCTGCCATCAGGTCACTGTTACCGCCTTTTCGCGGACTGCCGGTCAAAATCAATATGCGTTTGCCCATTTTCCTTAATCTCTCTATTCAAATCATTTATTCTCCCATACGGAAATCGCCCACGTTGTCATGGCTTAGCGTGACTTCCTCGATACGGCTTGTGCATCCGCCACGTTGTGGACACTGGCTGCTGATACCGAGATAAATCTGTTCAGGATAGTAATTACGGTACAGACGTACCATGTGCCATTCTTTTTTGTCTAATGAATAGTAGCTGGCGATAGTCTGGGTGTCGGAAGATATTTTCATATAGACCGATGGGGCATCTATCTTGTCATGGTTGTTGTCGTCCGATGTGCCTTGTGTCCGTACCGATACGATGCGGTGGTTGCCATATTCGTCTTGTTCGAAGGCCAGTTTCTGCCAAAGCGTATCATTGACATACACAAACAGGTCGGCTGCATTGTAAAGTCCCTCTGCAGTGAACTCAGGAGTTACCTTGGCTGTCAGCGTGAACGGTTTGGTATTGTCCGTAGGAATCAGCAATACGGGCAGTGTGTTGTTGGACAGCTTCCCTTCGTTCGGGTCGCAGAAGAAATCAAGTCCTTCGGCACAACGGAATTCCAATGCCCCGTCTGCCAGCAAGCTTACACACGTATCTGCGCCATTGATAGCATGGGTAAAAGTGACATCGCCCAAAGTGACTTTGCAGTCTGCAATTCTGCTTGTCACATCGGTGCTTCCGGTTTGTCCGGCTTCATTCTGTGTGGTCTCATTTTTTTGTTGGCATGCGGCCAACGTGAGGCATCCGGCAAGGATTGCCTGATAAATAATTGTCTTTTTCATTGCCTAAGTTGTTTATTATTAGTATTTTTGCCGCAAAATTAGGCAAAATAGAACAATGCCGCAATGGTGAATAATAACCAATTTTCCGGATGCACGAACAGGAATACAGATTACAATCCCTGCTGACAGGGCAGAATTTCAACGCAGAAAGCGACATGGATGAATGGTTGGAAACAGCCAAAGGTTATGCCCATGCGTACGCTCAAGCTACCAATGGCATTGCTGTCCTCTCTGATTTTCAAAACAATGTGAACCATATTTATTCCGGTCTGTTCGGGCAGACATTAGGATTGCCGGAATATGCCGAGAACAAGGATTCCGTATTCGAGCATGAAGTGTTCGACAATATCCCCGATGAGGAATTGGTGGAACGCCATATTCTCGAACTCCGTTTTTTCCATTTCTTGGAATCTGTTCCGGCAGCCCAAAAGACTGACTTCAACGCCATTTGTATCGTGCATTTTCAAAGGAAAGGAACGCCACCCCTATCCGTACTCCACACTACCCGATATTTGCTTTGCCATGCCAATGGCAGTATATGGTTAGGACTTTGTACTTATATACCTTTTCCGCAAACTAATGAAGTCATGGGAAGCTGTATCATCAACACACGCACCGGTGAAACCGTTTGCTTGGAACAGTTTGACAGCCGATTGCTCAGCCACCGCCAAATAGAAATTCTTTCCCTGTTGGCAAAGGGCGAAGGTAGCAAACAGATTGCGGATAAACTCTCCATATCCGTCAACACGGTCAGCCGCCACCGCCAAGATATTCTCACGCGGCTGCGTGTCACCAATACTGCCGCAGCCGTGGAGATAGGTTTACGTATGCGTCTTATATAGACAACGGATTTCAAATTATTTTAATATCGTTTGATATTGAAATGAAATCGTTTGTACTTTATTTGAATATGATGAATTTTCAAGATATGGCTTTGCCTATTAACGACAAATAAGATTTATAGCCTCATTCCCCGTCTGCGCTTGTTGTTCTTCTTCCTTCGCAGTATATCCGCCATTTCCTGATTGGCTTCCGCATCAGCGGCGTTGTAACTACAGCCGTTAAACAATCCCAACGAGCCATTGAAAATCTCATTGTGTTCCGAGTAGGATGGTGTGCTTGGTGTGGCAGTTTCACGCAATGGAGGTGTCATGGCCTTTCGTTCTTCCAGCCTGTTACGCAGCAAGGCAGCGTCAATCTTGGAATAGCTGAAACGCCTGTCCACTTTGGAGCCGTTGAAATGGTAGCCGTTCTTGGTGAATACGACACCCTGCACCTCGTCCGTATGTCCCTTGTGCTTGAAACTGACCTCCACGCCCTGACGTTGCAAGTTGGCGACAAGCACGTTCCAGTTGCCGCACCTGCCGACCTCCGTTTTGAGAATGTCGTAAAGCTCGTATTTGGTCTTGTCCGGTTCTTTCAGTCGGTTACGCTTGACGTTCTCTTTGCCATCCGACATGTGCAGACCGTATTTCAAGGTAAGCTCCTTACAGATACGGGTACTGCGCAGCCGCTCGTTCTTGTCCGAGATGGTATTGCCGTTGTTGTCGATGCGGTTGAAGGCAATATGCACGTGCGGATGCTCCTTGTCGAAGTGACGGGCGATGAAAAACTGTGTGTCCCGGATTCCCATTCTTTCCATATATTCAAGTGCGATACCAGCCATTACACGATTGGTCAGCCGTGCTTCATCCTCTTTGGAGAAACTCAATGCAATGTGTCCGACGGGTTTCGATACCTTGCCGTTCATCTGTGACTGAACATTGAAACTCATGGTGATGGTTTCCTTGTTTTCCATGAACAAGCCGTCGTATGCCACCACCTGCGTACCCTTGCTCTTGTCAAGGATGTAGTCCACCACACCCTTGAAGTCGCTTCCCTTTACGATTTTCGCCATCATATCCCTATCTTGCTTATCAGTTCATGAATCCTTGCCACCACCACCTTGCAGTCCCAACGGGCCTCCGAGAAACCTCCGGCGTTAGCCTTATGCGCAAGCTGGTTGAGGTTGTTCGCCATGCCGCAGAGTTGGCGAATGTATCCGGCATGTTCTTCCGACAGCCGTTCCTTCACATGACCGTTTCGGAAACATTCCCTCATGTACTAGCTTGGTGATACTCCGGCTTCATGCGCCCGTGTCAACAGACGGTAGTAGTCGGCTGTCGCCAGCTTCACTGCGACACGGTATTTCAATTTCTCGGTTGCCCCTTTCTTCGGGCGACCGCCCTTGTTACGTTTCTTGTCTTCTTTATGTTCCATTTTCAATGCTGTTACTGTTTATACCGGATAGACCGACGGGATTGAGTTGCTGACTAAAGTCCGTAACGGGTGGCAAGCGGTTTCGGGACACCCGAAACACAAACTTGCTACCTCCCCAATTCCTTCGGATGAATTTCGGGCAGCTCCCGTTTTTCCCTTTCGGAATCTCATAATCTCAATCCTTTTTTCTTGGGTTTAACGATGGTTCGTGGCGGTGGATTGACGATTAAATTCTGTCGCTTGCCGCACAGGTAATCGTTCAAATCCTTATATCCATTGTAGTTTTGGGAGAAGTCCCTGATACGTCCGGAAAACTCTTTTTCCAGTTCCCAATATGCTTTCCGTCCTGCCACGTCATTGTCGAGCAAGCAGTGGATGCGCTCGTATCCATGCAGCACATCTATGGCTTTGGAAATATTGGAAACCGAATTAAGGATGACGTAATCCTGCCCGTCAAGGTTGGGCATGGTCGGGCAGTTCTTCATCCGCAAGGTGAGGAATGATAGGTAGTCCGTCATGCCCTCGAACACGAGGCATTTCTTCCTCGGCTCTCCCTGTTGCCGGATATGGCTGATGTCCTTCGGTGCGATGCAGCCCTTGAAGAAACGGTTGCGCACCTCATATCCTCCCGCCACGTTCGGAAACCCGATGGCGAAATAGGGTTTGCCATTATGGGTGAAGTGCAATTCCTTACATTCCGACTTTGCCAAGGCGGTATCTATACCCCGTTCCTGCAAGTAACGGAGCAATGCCGGATGGGAAAGTTCTTTCACTTCCAGATGTTGGAAACTCTGTTCGGATGCCTGCCGGTGAAAAGAGAAAGATACGGGTCGGACGTGTGGCATTTGCTCCGCTATCTTACCAAGCAGGTAGGGTACATAGTCCGAACAGTAAAGTTCCTGCGCCAATGCAATGATGTTGCCGCCTCTGCCCAGCCCGTAATCGAACCACAGATTGTGTTCCACACTCACCTTGAACGATGCTTCTGTTTCCTGCCGGAACGGGGATTTGTACCAAAGGTTGTTTCCTTGCTGCTTCACGGGTGAGTAGCCCAAACTTTGCAGATAGTCCGCCAGTCTGATTGTTTTTGCTTCTTGAATGTTCATAATGTATATTCCTACGGATTTGATGATGGTTGATAAAGCGATGATTTGATGAATGGGACTATATTCTTATTGTATATCAACACAATAGCCTCTCATCACGCTTTCATCAAAACATTCGCCGAAAGAGAAAGCATGTCGGTGGTTTCTTTCTCTTTTCATCAGCAAAATGTCTTTGATGGAAGGTTGATGAGAGCGTATCAGTCTGTATTCCAAAACTTTTATATACTTATTCATCATTTCATCAAAATAATCATAGTGTTTCTAAAAAAGCTCTTGTCACGGTGTAATACCTTCCTGTCCTGCGAAGTGGGGAGTAACGGCATTCACGGTTGTAGTCCACTTGGTAGGTGGTATATGTGAGGGTGTTGTGGGCAGGTGTCAGTTTCCAACATTCCTGTAAAACCTTCCGTACCAGATGTTTCTCCGCTTTGACATACGTGTTTGCCAACAGCGTGAGAATGTCGTTGCAACAAAAAGAGAAAATGTCGATACCCGTGCTTGTCATGATGTCAAGGATGAGTTCGCACATTTCTATCTCCAATCGGTTGCGGTTGCTGCGTATAATCTTCTGCAAGGCTTCGGTATGCAGCAATGGCGGGGCAAACCACATGCGGCTCTCTTTTTCGGTAGATAGTTGCCTGTGCTGCAAATGATAGAGGAAAGCAGGTATCTCCGCTTTCAGCTTTTGCAGGAAGCAGGTATCATCGGATTGCAAGCGGTCTATCTTGCGCACCCAATAGCGTGTCTCCCCTGCGTCTATGATGACGGGCAGATACTCGTTATTGGAACACAGCACGAATTTGGCAAAGAATGCTATCTCGTCACGGTCTTTGCCTTTGGCTTCAACCTTGTAGGATAACGTGGTACTCAGGTTCTTCAACCGCTCGCTATCCTCCCTGCGGCTCAATAACACTTCATCCACTACGATAAGCAGCTTGCCAGCCCAATCGGAATTGAACTGGCTGCGGAAGTCCTCGTTGGTGTTGAATGTGACATTGTTCTGAAACAGGGCTTTCAGAAAGTTCAGGAACGTGCTTTTGCCCGTGTTGCGTTCTTCTGATACCAGCAGCAGGATAGGCAGTTTTTGGATAGGTTGCAGATATAGCAGTTGCAGGTAGTCCATGCCTAATTCGTATTGCTCCCCGAAGATGTGCCGTGCCAAAGATTGGATGTGCGAAAAATCGCCCTCCTGCGGTCGGTGGTCTATCGGTTCATACAGGTTCAGGAACTTGTCCACCACCGGACGATAGTTTACATGTTCGGGTACGGTACAGAAGCCGTCATACTTTGGGACAGTGGCGAGAAAGTGCTTGCCATAGTCCTGCCGCAGGGTCTCGTTGTTCCACACGATGCGTTTCTTCACATAGCCGCCGTTCAGCCGGGGCTGGTTCACTAACTTGTAGAGGGTCGTACCCACACGGATAAACTCCTCCTTTCCAATGTCTGATTTACTCATTGTTCATATGCTTAAATGGTTGATAAATAATCGTATGCAAAGTTAGAGTGAGCCGCTTGAAACCTTGATATGCAAATCACGGCAGAACAGCGCAAAAAACGCACGGAGTGAAAAACTTGCAGCATATCAAAGAACATAACCATAAAAAATCCCGAAGAAAAACCACTTTAATGGCTGCTTCTTCGGGATTGTCGTATTCGTATGAATGGCAATACGCCTACTCAATTATGTGTATAGCTACATTGTCGGCAATGGGAATACACATCGGTTTCATTACTTCATGTCGCCATATCAATACACTTCACGCTTGATATTCAGATGATTTTATGCTCTTAACCAGCGAAAAGAAGATGCTTGTTTTCTCTTTTCGCAAGTACAGCCTTTCAAGTATGGCATTGCGCACCCGTTCCGCTCCGTATGAGTGGATGCGGAAAGCGAGAGCGACAACCATTTCAAGGCTGTAAACATCCACACCGATTTTGTCCGATAGATGGATATGCCGTTGCGCTTTATGCTCTTTCAGTATTCCGCTTTTATATACTGCTTTAATTGCTGCACGGATGGATGGAGCAATGACACCGAACAGGCTGACAAGTTCCGCTTCGCTCATCCATACCGTTTCACTCGGTATAGTTATCGTACCGTGTTCTGTGATTTTGATGATATTCCTTTTCATTGTCCTGCCATTGATACATTGATAAACGATTGGTTCAGCCTGTTGCCGAGCATGGTAAGGTCGTTATCCAATTTCTGTGTTGTGATTTTGGCATAGATTTGGGTCGTGACTATGTTCGTATGCCCCAAAACACGGCTCACGCTTTCAATCGGCATACCCATACTCAAAGCAAGGGTCGCGAACCCATGTCTTGAGCAATGGAACGAGATGTCTTTTGTTATCCCGCACTCTTTCATCACCTTTTTCAGCGGTTTGCAGATAGACCAGTAGTTGAGATTGGGGAATACGAGATTATCTACCTGCAAGGGGCGGTAACGCTCTATTATCTGCAAGGGTATATCCAGCAGTTTCACTTGGAACGGCACTTTCGTCTTGTGCCGTTTCGATAATATCCACTTCTCTCCGTTCACTTCCACGATGTTATCATTGGTTAGTTCCTTGATGTCCACGAAAGAGAGGGCGGTGAAGCTGGCGAAAACGAAAATATCACGGATATAGGACAGTTTGGCATCCCCGAACTCGTGCGTCATCAACGCTTTCAGTTCGTCTTCCGTCAGATATTCACGCTCCTTTACATTCGGGCTGATGTGGAATTGGGCAAACGGATTTCTCGGTATCAGTCCGTTGAAGTGCGCACGCATGACTACACCTTTCAGCCACATGCACTTTTCCCATATCGTCCCGTTGTGCAGTCCTGCTTCCGTTGAGAGGTAGGCTGCGAACTCCTTGATAAAGTCGGGCGTAATCTCCAGCATGGACATATCCGTCCGTCTGTAGAAAGACTTGATGAACGCTGCCACATGGTTTCTTGCCCTCACTCTTGAGTGGTAGGTTGCCATTACCCTGTCTTTGCCGACACGCTTCTTGAACACCTCGTTTTCACGGTCGAATGCTTTGAGCAGTGTCTCGTACTCGCTGCCGATACCCTGATAGGCATTGCGCACCATTTCTGCCGTAACGAACGCTTCACGGTCGGACAGGCGTTGGTAGTGCTTGATGATTTGCGCCTTGATGTTGTCCAAAGCGAGGTTGATGTCCCGTGCCTCCTTGCTCTTGCCTTTGGCTCGGTTGCCCTTGATGTCCCAAAGCGTTTTCGGGACACTCTGCTTGCAACTGAACTGCGCCACAGTCCCGTTGATTGTGATACGAACTCTACACAGTAGAAGCAAGGAAAGGAAAATTGAGGTAATATATTGATTATAAGTAAACTGTGTCGTTTGTTGACTTGTGGTGTCTGATACTGAAATTGCAGTAAAAAGCGGATTAGAGCAAACTTTCAGTCTCTAAAACGTTACCCGTTTTTAATCGTGCAAAGTACAGCATTTCAATGACCGCCATTGACTGGTTACAACGTTGTTTGTCTGTATTTTACATTGTTCAAATAGCTCATGTGAGAAGTAATTTTGTCTACATTAAAAATGTGTATGTTATGAACAATGAATTGAAGGTGTCTTTCTACCTTAAAAGAGAAAGCAGACTTGAAAAAAGCAACAAAGAAAATGTGCTGTACCCAATTATTGGCAAAATCAGTATTGGAAACAGCATCGCTCAATTTTCCTCAAAACTATCTGTTTCGGAACTGCTTTGGGATGTCAGGTCAGGACGTGCAACAGGTAAAAGCCGTGTTGCTGCCGAACTTAACAGGGAGATTAATAAAATTAATCTCTCCATACATCAGCATTACAAGGATATTTTGGAGAGAACAGGAAAAGTAATCGCAACAGATGTGAAAAATGCCTTTCAAGGTATTGCTACCACACAAGAAACCTTGCTTGGCTTCTTTAACGAACTGGTTCAGGAGTTTTATCTACGGGTAGGCATAGACAGGGCACACAGTACCTATTTGAAATACCTGAACGCCCAAATGCACTTGGAACGGTTTATACATACCAAATATAAAGTTCAGGATATACCCTTGACACAATTAGACTTACCCTTTATCGAATCTTTCGCCTTGTACCTACGAGTGGAAAGAAAATTACAGCCTGAAACAGTAAACGGAAGAGTTATACTACTGCAAAAAGCTGTAAGGATAGCTTTATATCGGGGCTTGATAAGCCGTCCGCCATTTTTCGGTTACAAACCTCAAAAATGTAAGACCAAAATCAAGTCGCTTACTGCTGAAGAATTTGAACGGTTATTAACTACACCTCTTGAACGTCCGTCCTTAGTGTTCGCCCGTGATATGTTTGTTTTTTCTTCGTTCACAGGAATGGCTTATTCCGATGTGAGAAAATTTACTTGGAAAGACCTGATGAAAGAAGAAGACGGTAGCTTATGGATAAGTATGTTCCGACAAAAAACAGGTACTCCGTTCAATGTGAAATTATTGGAGATTCCAATCCAAATTATAGAAAAATACAGAGGTATGGGAAAAGAAGACAAAGTATTTCCAATGACTGCACTAACCAATATGGATATAAGGTTAAAGATTATCGCTAAATTATGCGGTATAAATAAGCCTGTTGCCTACCATTGGAGCCGCCATACTTTCGCCAGCCAGCTTTGTTTATCACAGGGAGTTCCGATAGAAACTGTCAGCCAAATGATGGGACACAGGGATATTCACACCACACAACGGTATGCCCGTGTCAATAATGATAAAATAGCCAATGATATGAAAATATTATCGGCACGGGTAGCTGGTAAATACACTTATGTAGAATAATCAAAGAAACCGTATATGAAAAAGAATAGAAGCACATTCAGTATATTATTTTATCTCAACAAGAGTAAAATGAAAAAATCGGGAAAATGCCCGATAGTCAGTAGACTAAGTGTTGATGGAGAAAGCACTACATTCAGCACGGGTTTAGAGGTTTTGCCCGATTATTGGGATGCTAAATCGGGATTAGCAACTGGAAAATCTAAAGAGACAGACAATATCAACCGACAAATTGAAAATTACCGAAACGAAATAACCAATCACTATAAGGATATGGTAAATAATAACGGCTATGTCACGGCTGAATATCTTAAAAATGCACTTCGTGGTATTGGAACGCACCGTAACACCTTACTACAGGAGTTTTCCGAATATCTGGAAGAGTGCAGGAAAAGTATCGGTATAAACATGGTTCATTCTACTTACCGTATGTACTGTGTTGGCTATAATCACTTGAAAGACTTCGTATTATTAAAGTATGGCGTAAAAGATGTTACTTTCGGGCAGATTGATTTTAGTTTTGTGGAATCTTATGATTACTACCTAAAAATAGATAAAGGAATGACCCCACGCAGCGTTGAAGGAAATGTTCTTGTATTTCGTAGAGTTGTCAGACGTGCAATAAACAAAGGAATAATTCGTCAAGACCCTTTTTTCAATTATGTGCCGACACGTGTACGCCCTAAACGTCGATGGCTTTCCAATGAGGAAATAGAAAGGATAATGAAAACACCTATAGCCCATCAGCGTACAAACTTTGTTCGTGATATGTTTATTCTGTCTTGTTGGACCGGATTGGCGTATGTGGATGTTAAGAACCTGCGAGAATCCAATATAAAGGAGATGGAAGATGGTAGTAAATGGATTATCATAAACCGTCAAAAGACAGGAACACCGTCTTATATTCCACTTTTAGATATTCCGATGCGTATTATTGAGAAGCACAGAGGAACGGGTAAAAACGGAAAACTATTCAACCTGATGAATAGTCCGGAAGTTAATCTCTACTTGAAAGTTATTGCAAAAGCAGCAGGGATAGAGAAACGCTTGTCCTATCATGTAGCGCGTCATAGCTTCGCAACGAGTATCTGCCTTACACAAGGTGTTCCGATAGAGACACTTAGCCAAATGATGGGGCATACTAATATCAAGACAACACAAATTTACGCAGAGGTCACTAAAACGAAGATTAATGAGGACATGAGAAATTTAGCAGAACGGATTGAAGGAAAATACCAACTGCCAAAGTAGACAGATTAAAAAGAGCAATAGAGGCCGTAAATTGAACTGTGTCAGCGAAGGGAACAAATAAAATATTAACT
>ENA-UONZ01000907-UONZ01000907.1-human-gut-metagenome-genome-assembly--contig:-C93old-NODE-907-length-40540-cov-34.628109_pt1 | contig 40540 bp, 34 predicted proteins | sample MGYA00242468_ERZ724015 | MGnify/ENA metagenome assembly ERZ724015
GTCTGGGCTTTGTGCATAAAAAAGGTTGTGCCAGAGTTTTGACACAACCTCTTTTTAATTTCTGTATATTGTTATTCTTTCTTTTCGAGTGAGAACCCTAGCATCATGCCATCGTAGCTGTTTGCCAGAGAGCTGATTGTTTTTAGTGTTGCATTGCTGCTTTTGCTGGAAAGGAAAGTAATAAGCTTTAAAAGTTTATCAGATTCGAACAGCAAATCCATATTGCTTGATGTGCAATTAACTTTGGCATTCATGTTTATCAGTTTAACGAACTTCATGGCTACATGTTTTTCGGTAGCATCGTATGTATAGGTACCCTTCAAAGTTTTGGCTCCCAATTTGACGTTGAATGTACTGTCGGCCGCAAAGGTAAAGCTCATTTGTCCGGGTTTGATGCCTACTTTACTTAATTGCTCGTTGAGCTTGGCTTCTGCCGTAGTAGCGGCTACTGTACCACCGGCTTTCATTAACAAATTATCTGATTCAAATTCGATAGCAGAACCAGTATAGGACCATGTTCCTGTCATATCAACGGTATTTTTACCAGTAACGGCACTAACTACCTTTTCTACGTTTTCTTTATTGAATAAATCTTTTAGCGACTGTGCCTGACTATTGGCAGACACCAGAAGCAAAGTGACAATAAATGCCACTGAAAATACACTCTTTTTCATATAACTATTATTTTATTTGGTATTCAATTCTTTATTAATACTCTCTATATAATCTAATAACTCTTTTTTGCCCATTCTGTTCTCAGAAGAGGTCACAAAATATGGGGGAAGTTCTTCCCATTGCTCTTTTAGTTTTTTCAGATACTGCTGGATATTGCTGTTCAATCTGCCTCCTTTCAGCTTATCGCCTTTGGTAAAGACGATGGAGAAGGGGATTCCATGTTCGCCCAACCATCCCATGAATTCGATGTCGATGACTTGTGGATCGAGCCGTGAGTCAATAAGCACAAAGAGATTTGTCATCTGTTCACGTTCCAGAATATAATCTTCAATGATGCGCTGTATCTGTGATTTTCCTTTTTGTCCGCGTCTGGCGTAGCCGTAACCGGGCAGATCGACTATATACCAACTTTTATTAATAAGGAAGTGGTTGATAAGCATTGTTTTTCCCGGAGTGGCGGAAGTCATAGCAAGTCCTTTACGGCCTGTCATCATATTGATGAGGCTGGATTTCCCAACGTTGGAACGTCCGATAAAAGCATATTCGGGAAATATTCCGGGGGGACATTTTTTAACGTCTGTATTACTAATGACGAATTCGGCGCTTGTAATCTCCATTTTTCTTGTCAATTTTAGAAAGTTTCTTACTCTTTTTATCTGTGTGGAGAATGTTTTTAAAAAACTCTCCCAACGTTTTTAAAGAATATGGCGGACGTTTTTTAAAAACGTTGCCTTTATTCTTTAAAAACGTTATGCCCCCTTCCAGGAGCTACTTATGAGCGGTGGTACGTAAATGTTTACACTCCTTACAGGCTGTTTCTCTTTTTTTACGTGTGCAAAGGTAGCACTTATTTCAAAATTCCGTGTTCAGAATACGGAATTCTGATAATCTTTTGAGAAGATAAGCTGCATTTTGGCATAACTTTTTCATGCTTGCATGAAAGTTCTGCCCCCAATTTGCATTATCTTTGTTGCCAATAGTTGATTTTTAAATATGAATGGACAATTTTCCTCGATATTATTAGAGAAGGCGGTGAGTGAATTTGCCAAGCTGCCCGGAGTTGGACGAAAGACGGCTATGCGCCTGGTGTTGCATCTTTTGCGACAGGATACGGCGGTAGTGGAGGCTTTTGGTAACGCCATTGTTACGCTGAAGCACGAAGTGAAATATTGTAAAGTCTGCCACAATATATCGGATACGGAAACTTGCCGTATCTGTGCTAACCCACAGCGGGATGGTTCTACTGTGTGCGTTGTTGAAAATATCCGTGATGTTATGGCAGTGGAAGCTACGCAGCAATTCCGTGGGCTTTACCATGTGTTGGGTGGTGTTATTTCACCGATGGATGGAGTGGGGCCAGGCGATTTACAAATAGAAAGTCTTGTGCAGCGTGTATCTGCAGGTGGAATAAAGGAAGTTATCCTGGCACTTAGTACTACAATGGAGGGTGATACAACCAATTTTTATATTTACCGTAAATTGGAGAAATTGGGTGTGAAGTTGAGTGTCATAGCTCGTGGTATTTCTGTTGGTGACGAACTGGAATATGCAGATGAGGTGACATTGGGACGTAGTATTGTGAATCGAACTCCTTTTTTCGGAACAAATTGAATTATTAGTTATTAAGTTATTAGCGCATGGAAGATCGGATAAAACACGTGGCGGCTCGTTTAAAAGTTATATTTGTCAGCTTTTGGTTGCTGCCGGTTCTGTTAATTGTAGTAGGTGAAACAGGTGGGGAATGGGTAGGCACGTATGCTGCTGATGTACGTGCTACTTATTTTGCTGAAACATTGGTTATTTTGCTGGTGGCTATCTGTGTGCCCGTATCCTTAAAATTATTTGCATGGATGCTTACGTGCAAAATCGATAAGGTTAGTTTGCCCGAAGCCTTGCATTTGTATTCTTTCTGGAGTAAAACTCGTATCGTACTTTTAATGTTACCGGTGTTGGCGGGCTTTGCCGTTTATTATCTCATGTTGAGTAATAAAGGAATTCTTTGTGCTTTTATTGCTCTAACGGCTTCCTTGTTTTGTCTACCCGGTGAAGGACGCTTGCGTAAGGAATTGCATATTAATAAAGAGGAGGAAGCATGAAACTTTCCGTTGTCATAGTCAATTATAATGTTAAGTATTACCTGGAGCAGTGTCTTTGTTCCTTATACAGGGCTATTGACAATCTTTCAGTTGAGATCCTGGTAGTGGATAATGCCTCTATGGACGATTCTGAAGCATATATCACTGAGCGCTTTCCGAATATTACCTATATCTATAATAGAGAAAATCTGGGCTTTGCCTGTGCCAATAACCAAGCAATTCGTGAGTCGAAAGGGGAGTATGTGCTACTGCTGAATCCTGACACTGTATTGTCGGAACAGACATTGGAAGAGGTAATACTTTTTATGGATGCTCATCCTGAAGCCGGGGCTGCCGGTGTGAAAATGATAACGCATGACGGACGCTTTTTGAGGGAATCTAAACGTGGATATCCTACTTTGGCGGCAACTTTTGGTAAATTGTCCGGTTTGGGACGATTGTTTCCGCACTCTAAAAGTTTGGGTGGTTATTATTGTACTGCTTTGGATATGGATGGCGTTCATCAGGTGGAAGTGCTGGCGGGTGCATTTATGTTGCTTCGTCGTTCAGCATTAGATAAAACCGGATTACTGGATGAAAATTTCTTCATGTATGGTGAGGATATTGACCTGTCTTGTCGGATAGAAGAAGCAGGATATCAAAATTATTATTTGCCTTATCCGATATTGCATTATAAGGGAGAAAGTACATCGAAGGATACTTATCGGCATGTGCGTGTATTTTGTGAGGCAATGGATATTTTCTTTTGTAAACATGGAGAACGTTATGGTGTTATAGGGCGTTGGCTGGTGCGTGCAGGTATTCATCTACAGATGTGCGTTCGCTTGTTTGTGCTTTTTGTTCAGCGTTTGTTTAGTTTTCCGGTAAAAGAGATGAAAACCTCTTTTCAGAGAGGAGAACGTTTTCCTCGTTTTCTCGTATTTGGTGAAGAAGCAACCATTCATAGCTTGCGCGTACTTTTAAAGCGTAATGGATTAAGTGGAAAGCATCACTTTGTTGTATCCAATGAAATGTCTGCTGTAGATGGCCATGGAAGTCCATTCATTTCACTGAAAGGTTTCACACATGTAGTATATGATTGTCGTGCCTTTTCTTTTTCAACTATTATTCGCTTGTTGTCCCATCATCGCAAAATGGGATTGAGCCTTGGCATTTATAACCCGGAGAGCCGTGTACTGGTGACTCCTGATAAATGTTACATCTGAATGAAGCACACCTATTTTATAAATGACCGTATTCGTCTTCGTGCTATGGAGCCGGAAGACCTGGAACTTATTTGTGAGATGGAAAATGATCCTCAACAGTGGGATATCAGTAACTTTACAGTACCCTATTCGCGCTATGTTATGAAGCAATACATGGAAAACTCACAGTGTGATATGTTTGCTGATAAGCAACTGCGTATGATGATTGTGCGTCTTGAAGACGGTCTAACAATTGGTACGATTGATATAACGGACTTTTCTCCTATGCACGCGCGTGGAGAAGTGGGTATCGTGATCAGGAAAGAGTTTCGTGGAGCAGGCTATGCAAAGGATGCATTAACATTGCTTTGCGAATATGCTTTTGATTTTCTGCGTATGCGACAATTATTTGTTCACATCGCTACAGATAATGAAGCAAGTATGCGCCTGTTTACTTCATGTGGCTTTGTTTCTTGCGGATTATTAAAAGACTGGCTATGTATTGAAGGATATTTCAAGGATGTTGCATTATTGCAGCGTATCCGGAATGATTAATTTAGTGTAGGAATTTGTGGAAAGCGTGACCATATTTCATACTTGCCTCCCAGCTGTCCCAATACATTTTTCCATAACTCTGCACTTCCTTTTTCATCCATAAGGGAGGAGATGCCTGTTGAGCCTATTAACCAGGTGTTTTCTTCTATTTCCTGGCATAATTGATCATGTTCCCAACCGGAATAGCCCAGGAAGAAACGTATCTTTCCGTCGATATCATTACCTTGCAAAATATAACGGCGGATGGCATCGAAGTCTCCATTCAGATAAACTCCTTTTCCTATTTGCAGCGAATCTTCCACGTCTTTCAGAGTGTGAAGATAAAACAATGTGTCAGTGCTTAATGGACCACCTTTGTAGATTGGTATATTGCTTATATCCTTAAATTCTTTCAATACATCATTTAGGCTTAAAGGAAGTGGTTTGTTGAGTACCAACCCCATTGTGCCATCTGTGGAGTGGTCTACCAACAAAATAACGGAACGTCCAAACATCTCATCATAGAGGAAAGGCTCAGATATCAACACTTTTCCACGTGAGGGTACCACATGGTTTGTTTCTATTTTAAATATGTCCGCATTAGTATCCATGCCCCTAATATACATACAAATCCTCGAAAAACAAATATTATTGTTCTTTTTTCACTGATAGATATTACTTATATGTTATATAACAGGTTTTAATTGAAAAAGAAATTGGTTACATTTGCAGATTGTTATTTCTTTATTGCAAATTATGAAACTTACTATCTATAGTTATATCTGTTTTTTATTTTTTAGTTATTTTTTCTTATACAGTAGTTCTTGTTATGCTTTTGTTGCAAACGACGTAGAAAGTAGTTTGATGGTAATCTTGGCACAGAAAACTCTTACAGGATGCGTTGTAGGTGAGGATGGTGCGCCCTTGGCGGGTGCTACAGTGTTAGAAATAGGTACTTCAAACGGTACGGTTACTGATATGGAAGGGAAGTTTAAATTGACTGTTGCAGACAATGCTATGTTGCGATTTTCTTTTATGGGATATAAAACGCAGGAGATAAGTGTGGGTGGAAAGACTTTCCTGAATATAACAATGGTAGAGGATGCTGTGGAACTGGATAAAATAGTTGTGACTGCATTGGGTATTGAGAAGAAAGAACACTCTCTTTCTTATGCCATGAGTCAGATAAAGAATGAAGAACTGACGAGGGTTAAAATGCCGAATTTGATAACATCGTTGACAGGTAAAGCTGCGGGTGTACAAATAAATCAGGTCTCATCAGGTTTGGGGGCTTCTGCGAAGGTAAGTATTCGTGGAATCCGTTCGGTGGCTGGTGAAAATCAACCTCTTTATGTAATTGACGGTGTTCCTATGCTGAATTCAAGTTCGGAACAAGCTTTCAGTGCCATAGGAGGGACAGCTAATGCAGGAAATCGCGATGGTGGTGATGGCATTTCAAATTTAAATTCAGAAGATATTGAAAGTATAAGTATCCTGAAGGGCGCTCCTGCTGCTGCACTCTATGGAAGCCAGGCAGGTAATGGTGTGATTTTGATTACAACCAAGAAAGGTAAATCACAGGGACAGCGTAGTATTTCATTCTCTACCAGTCTTATGTTTGATAAAGCTGTTTCTTTGCCTGAGATGCAAAACCGTTATGGAGTCAGTGAAGTTATAGATAGTTGGGGTGAGCGACAAAATTTGCCAAAAAATGATAATCTGAAAGATTTCTTTTCTACGGGAATGGCTTCTATTACTTCTGTATCCTTGAGTCATGGTAACGAAAAATTGCAAAACTACTTCTCGTATGCCAATACTACCGGTAAAGGAATTATTGATAAAAACCGTTTGTCGAAACATAATCTTACTTTCAGAGAAACTTCTACTTTGTTTAACGATCGTCTGAGGTTAGATGGTAGTGTAAACCTGATGCGGCAAGTTACTAAGAATAAACCGACGGTGGGCGGATTTTATATGAATCCGTTAGTCGGTCTTTATCGCTTTCCTCGTGGAGAGGATCTGACCTATTACAAGGATAATTTCGAAGTATATGATGAGAGTAGAAATTTGAATATACAAAACTGGCATACTTCTTATGATGACTTTGAACAAAATCCTTATTGGATTGTGAATCGTATACAAAGTAAAGAAGTACGCTTGCATGCTATAGTATCCTTATCGGCAAGTTTCAAAGTAAATGATTGGTTGACAGTACAGACTCGTGGTAATGTTGATTGTATTAATGACAAGCTTCGTCAGAAATTCTATGCTTCCACAGCTCCGGCTTTAGCAGGTACGAACGGACGTTACATAGAAATGGACTATCAGGATATCCAGTTTTATGGTGATCTGATGCTTATGATGAAGAAGCAATGGGGTGACTTCGCTGTGAACGGCGCGCTGGGTACGAGTCTCAATGACAAAACCACCAATTCTACTCGTTATGACTCTAAGACTGCTTCATTATATTATGCCAATGTTTTCAATTTGGCAAATATCATAATGAATGGTTCGGCTGCCCTTGATCAGAAGATAGATGCCCGTCGCCAGCTACAATCCTTGTTTGCCACTGTCCAGGTGGGATACAAAGAAAGCGCTTATATTGATTTGACTGCCCGTAATGACTGGGCATCCACTCTTTCACATACCAAACATGAGAAACGGGGATATCTTTATCCTTCTATCGGAACATCGCTGATCTTGAGTCGCTTGTTTACATTGCCGGAATGGGTGTCATACGCTAAGGTACGTGGAGCTTATAGTATGGTAGGCAATGATATTCCTCCATTCATGACATATCCTCTGTCTCATATAACTGCCGGTGGTGAGTATTTGGCAAATGATGCAGCTCCTTTTAAAGAGATGGAACCGGAAATGAATTATTCGTGGGAGGCTGGTGCTGAGGCGCGTTTTTTGAATAGTCGCATTGGTTTTAATCTTACTTTTTATAAAACGAATACTCGCAACCAATTCTTTAAATTACCTACATTGGCGGGTGATAAATATGCTTATCGGTATGTGAATGCTGGTAATATTCTGAACCGTGGCTGGGAAATAGCATTGGATGCAACACCAGTGTTGACGAAAGATTTCATGTGGAGTACCACTCTTAATTTTGCAACTAATAAGAATAAGATTGTCGCTTTGCATGAAGAATTGAAAGAGTTTGTTTATGGACCTACCAGCTTCTCTTCCAGTTATGCCATGAAGTTGGTGAAAGGTGGTTCTATCGGTGATATTTATGGAAAAGCTTTTGTTCGGGATGCTTCAGGTAATATTGTGTATGAGACGGAAGAAAGTAATGCCGGATTACCTAAAATAGAAGGTGATGGGAACACGGTAAAGGTAGGTAACTCTAATCCGAAGTTCCAGATGGGATGGAATCATACACTTTCTTATAAAGACATCTCGCTTTATTTCCTGGTAGATTGCCGTTATGGAGGGAAAGTACTTTCACAAACGCAGGCAGATATGGACTTGTATGGTGTATCGGAAGTTACAGCGCAAGCTCGCGATGAAGGCTATGTAATGCTCGAAGGACATCGGATAGATAATGTAAAGGGATTTTATAAGATAGTTGGTGGACGTGCGGGAACAACGGAATACTATATGTATGACGCTACAAATATCCGGTTGAGAGAACTTTCGTTGTCATATCAGTTACCTGCCTCCTGGATGGAGAAATCTAAGGTGTTGAAGAAAGTACAACTGTCATTTATAGCCCGTAATTTGTTCTTCTTTTATAAGAAGGCTCCTTTTGATCCTGATTTGGTATTGTCTACCGGCAATGACAATCAAGGTATTGATGTGTATGGAATGCCTACGACGCGTAGTTGGGGCTTTTCATTGAAGTGTGAATTTTAATGGATGAGGAGAAAAGTGGAATGAAAAGATATGGTTGGATATTCGGGGTGCTGCTATTATTAGCTTCGTGTACAGGTGACTTTAAAGATATCAATACGGATTTGTCCGGAGTAACGGATGAAGATTTGCAGATTGATTACAATGAACATGGTATTCGTTTAGGCATTATCCAGCAAGGTATTTACTTTAATTATGATTATGGAAAAGGTAAGAACTGGCCTTTTCAGTTGACACAGAATCTGAATGCCGATATGTTCAGTGGATATATGCATGATGGTAAACCGCTGAATGGAGGAAGTCATAATTCGGACTATAATTTGCAGGATGGTTGGAATAGTGCTATGTGGGGACATACTTATTCGTATATTTTTCCGCAGATATACCAGTCGGAAAATGCAACTCGTGACAAGCATTCCGGCTTTTTCGGAATAACAAAGATTCTGAAAGTTGAAGTGATGCATCGCGTTACGGATTATTATGGTTCTATTGTGTATACACACTTTGCCGATCCTGATGCAGAATATGCTCCCGATACACAGGAAGCTGTATACAAAGAATTCTTTTGTGAGTTAGATACGGCTGTGACAGTTCTTACTGATTATGTTGAGTCGAATCCGGAAGCTGCTGAGTTCTCCCGTTTTGATATATTGATGGATGGTAAATATATTTCGTGGATTAAGTTTGCCAATTCATTGAGAATGAGACTTGCTATGCGTATTGCATTGGCGGATAAGGAAAAGTCACGTTCAGAGTTTCTCAAAGCATTTAATAATGAATATGGAGTGTTGGAAACGGAAAATGAACTGGTAGCTGTCTCAACTCAGAGTGGATATACCAATCCGCTGGGTGAACTTAATCTGGTGTGGAATGAAACTTATATGAGTGCTCCCATGGAATCTATTATGAACGGTTACGAAGATCCCCGGAAAGCTGTTTATTTTGCTACTTGTCAGGATAAGACATATACGGGACAATATCGTGGTATCCGGCAGGGGACTTGTTTCTCTCATACTTCTTATCTTGGTTTATCTAAATTGCAAGCCACTCAAAAGACAGATGCTATTCTTATGACTGCTGCTGAGGTTTGGTTCTTGCGGGCAGAAGCTGCTTTACGGGACTGGACAAGTGAAAATGCCGGTACCTGTTACGAGAGAGGGGTTACTGCATCTTTGCGTCAACATGGTATATTGCAAACGGCAGATTATTTGAATAGTGATAAATTGGCTGCTGACTTTGTGGATACATATGATACTGAAAATAATATAAAAGCACGTTGTACAGTGTCTCCAAAGTGGATTGAAACAGCTGACCGGGATACAAAATTAGAAAAGATTATGACTCAAAAGTGGTTGGCGATGTTTCCAGAAGGATGTGAAGCTTGGGCGGAACAGCGTAGAACAGGATACCCACGTCTTTTCCCCGTACGCTTCAATCACAGTAAGGACGGTTGCGTCGATACAGAAATCATGATACGTCGGTTAAATTTTCCCGGAGGCTTACAAACGGAGAATCCAGAGCAGTATCGTGCATTAGTCAATGCTTTGGGTGGGGATGATAATGCCGGTACCCGTTTGTGGTGGGATACCGGCACTAACTGGTAAATTTATTTTTTCTATTTACTTATTTCACCGGATGGTTTTCTGCAAAGATTGCCATCCGTTCTTCTAATTGTGCGTATTGATGATCCTGAATGAAAGAAGTACAAGCGCGTAAACCTTCCTGGTGGCTACCTGTTGTAATCAGTGATATGGCACTGACACCATAATACATCAATTCTTTAGCAAGTTCCCCACTGGTCATACCCGGATAGCCAATGGTAAAGTAGAAACCATCGGCAACTGGATTACCCAAATCATTGTCATATACCAAATGGAAACCATGACGAAGGAAAATTTCTTTTAATTTGTGTGCACGTTCACCATATATCTTTACCTCATCAAGGAAGTTGTATTGCCCTTCGTTAGCAGCTTTCAACATGGCAGCAAGTGCGTATTGTGCAGAGTGACTGGTACCTGAAGAAAGAGCATAAAGTACCCGATGAATGAATACTGTACCAAATGTGCCACCTCCGTATCGTTTGGTGAGTCCAGGGTAGGAGCGATGGTACAATTTGTTTGAGATGCAGCTTACTCCAATGCGTTGTCCGGCATAACTGAATGCTTTAGAGCCGGAAATAAGCAATACATAATTGTCTGTATAATGTGCCACTGATGGTTGGTAAGGTGGTTGGAATGGTTTGCTCAAATCCTGGCGGAAGTCCATTGCAAAGTAAGCCAGATCTTCTAGGACAATTACATCATACTTCGTGGCAAGTTCTCCGATAATATGCAGTTCTTCTTCCTTTAAACATATCCAACTGGGATTGTTAGGGTTTGAGTAAACAATAGCAGAAATATTGCCTTTCTCAAGATAGCTTTCCAGCTTTTCTTTTAGTTTGTCACCACGGAAGTCATATACATCAAAGGTTTCAAACTTTTGTCCCATGACCACCAACTGTTGTTTTTGCACAGGAAATCCCGGGTCGATAAACAATATCGTATCTTTCTTTTCATCACATTGACTGCAAGTGAGGAATGAGGCGAAAGTGCCTTGCATAGAACCGGTAACTGGTACACACCCTTCGGGCTTTAAATCTACATTAATGAAAGCTTTGATAAAACGTGAAGCTTCTTCTTTCAGGGCAGGTAATCCGTTGATGTCGGGGTAGAGACTGGCAATTCCTCTTTGTAATGCTTCAATTTCAGCTTTTACACCTACTGTCGAAGGAGGCAGACCTGGTACACCCATTTCCATTTTTATGAATTCTATACCTGACTCAACTTCTGCTTTGGCAGCAATTGCTTTTACTTCGCGGATAGTAGCCTTTCCAAAGTCGGCAATTTGAAATGCTTCGATGGTTTCGTCTATCAACTTACGTTCAATAGGAGTATTTCTCATGATTTTTCTCGCTTTTGGTTCATTTTGATTTGTTATTCGATTTTTTTCTCGTCAGACAAAGGTAATATAAATATCTTATAATCAAGCTTAGTTTAAAAAAGATGAAGAATATTTCTTCCAAGCTATTGCAGGTTTCAAAGAAATGCCTACCTTTGCAACCGCAATCGAGAGAGATAGCAATTAAAAATGAAATTATGGTGCGTTAGTTCAGTTGGTTAGAATACATGCCTGTCACGCATGGGGTCACGGGTTCGAGTCCCGTACGCACCGCGAAAGCAAATAGCAAATTAAAGCAAAGCTCTGAAATTCAAGGATTTCAGAGCTTTTTCTTTTTCTCCACTTCGGTCAAAAATGGTGGTCTAAGCAATTCTTGTGTATTTCCATACCCTTCAATGGTGTGTGTTGCTGTCTGCTTTTAAACTACTATTCATGTCGGTTACCTTGTTCTGTATATACTTTAGGGGTAAACAATTTACCTTCTGGGTATGTTTTATATATCAAGACAAATCGTTTGTCGAACTTATTCTTATGTTTTTATTGTTTTTTCATCCTAAGAAATAATTAATATGAAACTAAATTTATTTTTCATTTCAGTAGTAGTAGGCTATATGTTTTGGGGAACATTGTCTGCTATGGCCTGTACAGGTATAACTTTAAAAAGTCAGAATGGTACAGCAGTTGTAGCACGGACAATCGAGTGGGGTGGGAGTAATCTGAATAGTCAGTATGTAATTGTTCCGAGAGGTTATTCTGAGCAATCATTTACACCAGATGGACAGAATGGCATGGTGTTCATCGCTCGTTATGGGTATGTAGGATTGGCTGTTGAGCAAAAAGAATTTATTGCAGAAGGAATTAATGAAGCCGGACTCTCGGCTGGTCTGTTTTATTTTCCACATTATGGAGAATATGAAGATTATGATAAAAAAGTGGCAGATAGTAGTATATCTGATTTTCAGCTCGTTTCTTGGATACTTGGAAAGTGTACTACTCTTGAAGAAGTGAAGGAAGCCGTTACCAATGTACATATTATAAACATCGATTCGCGTGCATCTACTGTACATTGGCGTTTTGCTGACCAGACTGGACGTCAACTTGTATTAGAAATAATCGGCAAAGAAACTCACTTTTATGAAAATAATCTGGGAGTTCTTACGAATTCGCCAGGATTTGAATGGCATTTGACTAATCTGAATAATTACGTCAATCTTTATCCCGGAACCGCACAGACACATGGCTTAGGGAATCTTGAATTATCTTCTTTTGGAGCAGGCAGCGGTTTCTTAGGACTTCCTGGCGATGTAACTCCTCCATCACGTTTTGTACGAGCTGCTTTTTATCAGGCTACGGCTCCGCAAAAGTCTACTGTTCTCGAAACTGTTCTACAGTGTTTTCAAATATTGAATAATTTCGATATTCCTATTGGAATAGAATTTTCGGAGGGAAAAGCTCCTGTTGATATTCCAAGTGCTACACAATGGACGTCAGCTACAGATATGAGGAACCGGGTAATCTATTTTCGTACTATGTATGATAGTACGATTAGGAGCATTGATCTGCGTACAATTAATTTTTCTATAGTTTCTTATCATGCTGAACCTATGGATAACGTGAGACAGCAGAAAATAGAAAGGTTGAAGATTCACTAATTAGGGATATTCCTAAAATAATAAAATTTAAGGCAACTAATTCATTGCGAGTTAGTTGCCTTTTTTGTATCTTTAAGCATTCCCCCCAAAAAACGGTTTGACGGCCAAAACGGGGGTAATCTAAAATAAAAACACATGGTAAAGATACAAAAAATCTCAGAAATCGAACCTCGTTTAGGTTTTACCGAGTTCGATATGCTAAAAAAATATCGTCAAAGTTTTGCAACGAGTGAATTAGGTCGCCTCCATGCTCTGTTTCCTTTCTCGGAACTGGCCCGACAAATGCATTTGAAGTCCTCTGCTTTGGGTCGTAAAAGTTATTTTTCTCCCGAAGGTAAAATAGCCTTGATGGTCTTGAAGTCCTATACCAACTTTTCCGATGCACAACTGATTGAGCATTTAAACGGTAATATTCATTACCAGTTATTTTGTGGTGTTCAGATTGATCCGCTTCATCCACTGACCAATCCTAAAATCGTCAGTGCAATTCGTCAGGAACTAGCGGATCGCCTTGATATTGAGTTCCTCCAGGCTATTCTGGCTGACCATTGGAAACCTTATCTTGAGAATCTTCATGTCTGTATGACGGATGCCACCTGTTATGAAAGTCATCTGCAACAACAACTGACCAAGGTTAGGGTTAAGGCACTTGCAGCGGATTCAATCTGTGCTAATAATGCCAACCGGAAATTTTGTACTAAATATCATATAAGTACTTCCTTTAAGCATAAGGGTAGAGCTGCCAAAGATGAGCCACTTCGGAATATCTTACGGTCGGAACTCAGCCGTGAAAGAGCTACCCGCCTGGAAGGAAGCTTTGGAACGCAGAAACAACATTACTCACTGGCCAGAATAAAAGCTAGAAACAGGAAAACGGAAATGCTTTGGATTTTCTTTGGAATACATACGGCCAATGCAGTATGCATGATAGAAAAGGTCGAAATGAAAAAAAGAACGGCTGCATAATCAGACTAAAATAACAAGAGGAAAACAGGAGAGGTCTTTAACTTCCCCTAAAAAGACATATACATAATGTACCGTTGGGAAGAAAAAATAAGAATATGTAAATAATATTTTATTAAAAAGATAGAAGACTTGAGACTTTACAGAAAAAATAAGAGAAAAGCTCACGTAAAGTAAAACTGTTCTCTTAATTTATTAGAAAGAGGGACATTTACTGAATATCTCTAATTAATTCCATAACTTTTATTGCAATAAGGCTCTGTTGATTTGTCTGCAGAGCTTTATTGCAATATCATTTTGCTTATTGCAGTGTCATTCCTATATGTTCTTTTTCCAGTGAATAAATAAGTTTTTGTCAACTTTATTTTTTCCTACTAATTGAAGGTTATAGGAATTTAGACCAGCGTAGCGATAATCGCCATAATTAATGTCGCCTAATAAATCTATATTCATTAGTGCCCGAACAATTTTTGATCCGCATTGTTCTATTTTCTCGACGATACATTTTCCTCCTAAGAGGTTCATAAGCAGATAAGCTGAAACTTCATAAGCACACCAGCCACATTCTTCCAGATACAGATGGATACAACTTTCATTGTTTTGCTCTTTTTTGAGCACTTCAGAAACTTCTTTTTTCATGGTTATCTTTTTATTTACTCGATTTTAGAATCCGGGCAAAGCTAACACCCCTTTATTACAAACAAATATTTTAGTGATACGGTTTTGCAGGGTATTTAAACTATTCAAATAATTAACAGTATAAAAGAGACCGTAACAAAGAAACTTTGAAATTGGGCTGTCAGCTACGTAAATAAACACTATTTTTGCATAATGAGATTCTGAGCATGTGCGGACATTATACTTGATATATAAAACACAATGGAAACATCTAACTTTAAAGAGGAGTTTGAGAGAATGTTGATGAGTGAAATTATTCCTCTTAAACGTGGAGAAACTAATTCACCGGAAGGAGGTGAGTTGTTCTCTAAACTCCATGATTTGGTGGCGAAAAATGTACCTTCAAAACTATATAGATATCGGAACTGTCAAGAATATAATTTGGATTCATTTAGAGATGATGAAGTATATGCCGGTAATCCTCGTAATTTTAATGATCCGTTTGATTCTTTGGTTTGCTACAAGAAAGAGGAGATATTAAAGAATTATGAGGAAGCGTTGAATAAAAATTGGTTTCTTTATATGTTGAGCAAGATAAACAGCCTGGTTGAGGAAGAGATGAGAAAACAATATCCTGACGATCCGATAATTGATGAAGTTGTGAAAAAAATGCAATGTTTTAATGTTTGGAAAGGAGAAGGGGACGAGGTGGTGAACCAAAGATTGCGTGAGGCTTATTATGAAGGAACTACATATGGCGATAAGGGCATTTATAGTGATAAAATTAATGAATATCTTGAATTTATCGGGGATTTATTAGATCAATCAGTGGAGAGTGTAAAGGAAAGTTGTAAGATTGCATGTTTTACAGAGAGAAAGGATAATATGCTGATGTGGTCACATTATGCTGATAGACATAGCGGATTTGTGTTGGAATATGATATAAAGCAAGTTGTTTTTCCAACAAGTGATACGCAACCTAGTAGTCACCCGGCAATACTTTTTCCGGTAATCTATTCAGATAAAAGACTTGATGCAACTCATATAGGGAAAAGTTTAATGGATGACTTTCTTATAAGCCTTAAAGGAGAAAATAATAGCAGCATTGTTTTGCCTGACATTTTTATTTATTTGAAAGTGTTTTTGAATAAAGCCAAATGCTGGGGATATGAAAATGAATGGCGATTGATTTGTCCGGATTCTTATGAAAATGAATCTGTCAAAGTTATAATGAAGCCTACAGCTATTTATTATGGCAGTAACATATCTTCTGCTGATAAGGCGAAATTGAGTTTATTGGCTAAAGAGAAGAACATTGCTGAATATCAGATGGCAGTAGAATATTATAATTCAGAATATAAGGTAAATGTCTTATAATTATTTGCCTGCCTATTACCGGAGGTTGATTAGAGTAACTGTCTCGATTTTATCTCCAGATATTTATTAATTACATCAATAGAGAGATTTTCGGGCGTGGTCAATAGAGAATAAATGCCATGCTGTTTTAGGGTAGAGACAATTAATCGTTTTTCAAAGGCAAATTTTTCGGCAATGACATGGCGATAGTATCCTTCCGTATCTGAGGCAGGAGTAGCAATATAGGCTTTCAGGTCAGCATCTTCGAAGAATACTACCAGTAGGCGGTGTTGTCGATTCAGTTGTTGCAGGTATGCTAATTGCCTGTTCATGCTTCCCATACTGGAGAAGTTGGTGTATAAAACCAAAAGGCTACGTTTATTGACATGCTTGTTCAGATGTACGTATAAGGAAGAAAAGTCCGTTTCACTGAAAGTAGTTTCCTGATTATAGAGATTTTCAAGCAATGTCTGCATATGTCCGGGACGGCTTGATGCTGGTACGAAAGTATCGAATTGTTCATCAAAGGTTATGAGCCCGGCTTTGTCTTCTTTCTGCATGGCAACGTACGAAAGAACTAATGAGGCATTTATCGCATAGTCAAGTAAAGTCATTCCACGAAAAGCCTGTTGCATAACCCGTCCCTTGTCTATCACACTATAAATTTGCTGGGAACGTTCGTCTTGATACACATTTACCATAAGCTCGTGCTTGCGGGCACTTGCTTTCCAGTTTATCGTGCGATAATCATCACCTTTTACATATTCCTTTATCTGTTCAAACTCAGTGTGATGCCCTACGCGACTGATACGTTTTATACCTAATTCCGTAAGATTGTCACTTATTGCCAGCAATTCATAACGATGTAACATCAGGTAGGATGGATAGACTTTGACATCTTGGCTATCACCACAGGTATAGCGGCGCGAAAGTAATCCCATCCGGCCTTGTACAAATACACGAATCCGTCCAAAATTGTAGATTCCCCGATGGGTGGGTCGTAATTGGTAACTGATTGTTTTACTTTCATTTGCCTGGAGCTTTATCTGGAAATTTATATTTCGCTGCTGGAATATAAAAGGTATTTCATCAATGACTTCCACGGATATTGCATACGGATAACTGCTCTCCACCCGAATGTTCACCGTATTTTCATCTCCGTTGGAAAAACGTGATGAACATTGGCGAAATGCCCGTATACCATGGATGCGATAAAGCATGTATCCTTCCACTAATACAGCCAGGAGCATGACAAAAAGCATCCATTGCCCGAGAACAAAGAGCGGAGCAAACGTATACCCGCTACCTAGTAACAGGATAATCAGGCTGAGAGCAATATAAAAGCGTCGGTTTAAAATCATTTTGGTACTTCTACCTTATCAATCAGGCGTTGGGTTACTTTCACCGGTGAATATCCTTCCATTTCGGCCTCCGCAGTCAGAATCAGGCGGTGCTGGAGTACGTATGGAGCAACAAATTTTATATCTTCCGGTGTTACGAAATCACGTCCCTGCAACAGAGCGTATGCTTTAGAGGTCTGCAGCATAGCGACAGATGCACGTGGAGAAGCTCCCAGATATACGGCTTTGCTGGTGCGCGTCTGCTGTACAATCATGGCAATGTACTGAAGCAATGTACGATCAATAAATATCTGGTTCATCAGCTTGCGGAGAGATAAGAGTTCTTCTTTGGTAATGGTAGAAGCGATGTCCTCCAGTTTCACGAATGCGGCATTTGTATGATGGCGTTCCAGGATGTTTATTTCTTCATCCAGAGTTGGGTAGTCCATTGTTATTTTCATCAGGAAACGGTCGAGTTGCGCCTCGGGTAGTTTATAAGTACCTTCTTGCTCTACAGGATTTTGAGTAGCCAGAATTGTATAAAGCTCTCCCATAGGATAAGTCATTCCGTCAATACTGACCTGACGCTCTTCCATTACTTCGAACAGGGCAGCCTGTGTTTTGGCCGGAGCACGATTGATTTCATCCACCAATACGATGTCGGCAAAGATGGGGCCCCGATGAAAATCAAAATCATTGGTTTTCATATTAAATACAGTTGTACCCAGTACATCGCTTGGCATTAGGTCCGGAGTAAACTGAATACGGCTGAAATCCGCATCAATCAGGCGGGCAACCAGACGGGCCAGCAGTGTTTTTGCTACTCCTGGTACACCTTCTATCAAGACATGCCCATTTGCTAAAATGGCAGTCAATACCAAGTCCACCATTTGCTCCTGACCTACGATGACAGATGCAATCTGGTCTTTCAACTCTTGTATCTTCTCGGAAAAGAGAGTTAAATCTACTCGTTTTTCAATATTCTCTTCCATAAATTTCTTCTTTATATATGATCTATTATTTCATTCATCTTATCAATAAAATACTTCATTTGCTCTACAGAGATAGTGCGCCCTCCATAAATCACTGGTCTAACGGAACGGATAAACTCACCGATCTCTTCTGTATTCATACCGGTCTTTTGGGCTATTCTGCTGAAAGAGTGTTCGTCATTTGCTACTTCCTCTATATTTACCTGAATTTCTCTTCTCAATTCTTCTGCAAAGTAGATATACTTTTTATGCACCAAGTCGGCATGATCTTTCTTTTGAAAATAAAGAGTTCCTATCAGTTCGGTAAATTCCAGCGATTTGTTTTCCGGTTGGTAGATGATAGGAATTACCCGTTGCCTCCTTCGGGCGGTGAATACCATGAAGAGGATAATGGTGAACATCGTCAAATACAAAGCCCATCTCAGCGGTCTTTGAGAAAGGAAATACCGGAAAGGGGACATCTGTATTTGGGCCGTTTGCTTCATGTAACCTTCGGTGCGGACAATGGGTAAATCTCCCATTTGGGATAATAGGCGGAAAATGTAAGTAGCATTTTTTCCATCTAATACTCCATAATTAGTAAAGAGCAGGGGAGTAGAGACCAGGATTATTTCACCTTTTCCCCATGGATAGGACAAGGCTATTGGGACACTTGGAATACCCTTTTCTGCCAATACCTTAGCCGGAAGCGAATCGGGCATGAGGTAAGAAGAACACAATTGAGGATAGAAATAGAAGGATTGCCGGGGATATGCGGCAGAATCTCCTATCCAGAAGAGAGTATCTTTCTCCAATGATGCAGCTGCATATTTTTTTAATAATGCCGGGCTAAAGTAGGAATAACTGCTATTAAAATCCAATGTATCTTCTAAATTTCTGTTGAAAGAGTTACTCACCAGCATAATCTTATTTCCCCGTTTTGCTATCTTTAGTATTGCTTCTACATCCACATCTGTCAGAGACAGGTTATTAGTGGCTACTAATATGCCTCTACGAGAGATTGTGTCTTCCTGTTCCAGTTCATAAAAGGTTTTTCGAGATAAAGAATACCCCTTTGGTAACGACGTAGATAGCAAACTGTCGAAAACGGCACATCCGAAAGGTTGTTTATCGTAGTGGCTGAAACTAGGAGCCCATACAAACTTTTTGGGTAATCTACATTCTATCGCGAACATTAAGAGTAAAAAGATGGCAATACAGATGATAAACAAGTGATTTCCTTTCATACAACGCCTCCTTTCTTGACTTCTCCCTGTAAGGACAGCATGGTCTGGAACAATTCTTCCGTTGCTTCAAAGTTTCCATAACGCACTCGCAAAAAGTGATGGGTTAATCTCTGAAATGCAGGCATCCGTACTTCATAAATATATTGTGTAGGCGTTTTATAGAGTTGCCAGTCAATACGTTTTTCGTCACTGAGTTGCTTCAATGTTTGCAAATATAGCAGTCGGATTGCTTCCCTGTAATCGTGGCGGGAAAGGGAAGAGGCTATTTTTAGGGCAAAATCAACTCCATAAATGGTATCTTCCCCCACAGTGTAAGGTAAAGCATTCTTGCGGGAACGTATGAATATTGCCGGATTTTTTTTATAAATGAACCAGCCGATCAGTAACAGCATGAGGACAGCAACACTTATCAGAATCGTTTTTGAATAATCTTCAGCAAACTGACTGCCAAATATACTCTGCAATATTTCTCCGAACCACCTGTTGAGCCATTCGAATATATTCACTTCGGGGGCTATCAACTCACGGTTGTAGTTGTAGTCTGCGTCAGATTGCCACACAGCAAGTTGCGTAGTATCACAAACCAATGTATCAGTCGGAGAAAGAGTCATTTAGATTGATTTAGAGTTTGTCAAAGTTATCAATGTCACTTTCTATCGTTACACTATCCATCTTTTCGGATGCATGCCCGTATTGATAGGCTAATCCCACAAATGTGAAAATCATTGCTAGATAAGCACCGAATGCTTGCACTACTGCCAGTAGATAGAGCATGAAACTATATCCTACTGATACGGTTGCTTCACTTCCTACGTCACTCATAGTGAAGAGTATTTTTACAATTGTAGCTGCATACCAGGGCACCAAGGTGACTCCCTGTAGTATACCGGCTATGATTCCCATGACTAAAGAAATAAGGAAGACACCTCCCCAGGTAGCAAAGCCTAGACGGAAAGTTTTCTTAAATGCTTCCATTATGGAAATATTTTCGAATAAGTAGATAGGTGCCCAGAGGGCAAGTGGCACGGCAAAAACTATTGCAATGAGAGCAAATAAAAACGTGATAGGGAAGAACATGACGCTTAAAGCGCCTAATATAAAACTAACACATACTGTTAATAGTAATCCGAAAAGTACAATGATGAATAATCTTCTGATGTTATGGAACAACAAAGGTGTCAGCATTTTCAAGGTAATACCTTGCAGGCGCTCTTCGCGTTCATTATAGGTCCGGATCATTGCATATATCAGCGAAGCTTGCAATACAGTTCCTATTATGAGAAGAAGTGCAAACAAGCCATAGTATGAGAGGAATGAGATAAGGAGAGCCGTATCGGAAGAAATATCCATGCCCTCCGCTATACTTTCCATCCCTTTCATCATCCCATTCAGACTCAGGGCTTGGATGAGACAGAGTGGTAAAAGCAGATATGTGGTAAACTTTAGCATCAGCTTCCAGTTCTCCCTTATAAAATCAAAAGATGCATTTAACTTCTCTCCGAAAGAGCGTTTCACATACATTGCAATTTTAGGCTTTTGTGATTCCATGTCGTTTCTTATTAGGTAAATAAATATAGTAGAATATAATAAATGCAAGAGAAATGAGGATCAGGCTGAGTCTCAGTATATTCGGTAATTCGGTATGGCGCGTGATGAAACTTTCGATAAATCCTGCCATTATGAATATGGGGATTGTACCTACAACTATTTTCACTCCTCTTTTGGCTCCTCTTTTGAACGATTCCAGTCTTGAATATGTTCCGGGGAAAAGCCATCCATTGCCCAAAGCCAGTCCGGCAGCTCCGGCAACAATAATAGACCAGATTTCAAGTGTCCCATGCAGCCATATGGCAAGCATGGATTCCCAAAGTAAGTCATGCTGGAAAAAGAACATCTGGAATGCGCCGATCATAACTCCATTATTGAAAAGCATATATCCTGTACCAAAGCTTGTTAGGATTCCCATGGCAAAGCAATAGAAAGAAACCATAATATTATTTAGTGTGATTCCCAGGAACATAGGAACTTCGGAAGAGCCGTTATACACTGCCATTGGCTCACCGTTGGCTATGTTATCTAAGGTCATGTCCACATAGCCGTTCCCCAGAATCAAACGGACGAAATCGAGATCACCCGCAGCAGAAACTGCCCCAATCAGCACGCTGACGGTAAAAATGATCAATGAAACCAATAGTTCCCGACGGGCATCATACATGATCTGTGGGATTTCTTGTGTCCAAAAGGTGATGATCCTCGTCCATTTCTCACGTTTGTTCTGGTAAATCTTGTTATGTAGTGCAGAAGCAAGGTTGTTCAGGTAAATGGAAATACGTGAAGTAGGAAAGTGCGTTTGTGCAAACGCCAGATCGGCAGTGAGGTCCGTATATACATCGGCAAGCCGGTCGGGAGACAAGTTTGTTGCTTGCTCCACTACCTTCTCGGCTTCTTTCCATTTATCGATATTCCGACGGATAAACGTTACTTCTTTCATGCTTTTCCAAAGGTTTCAAATAAGTTTTGTCTGAAATCAATAACAAAAGTAAGAGAATAATGATATATTTGCAACGATATACAAAAAATGTTTAATCAGAAATGGCAGAAACTACAATTATTACCGGGCAATTTGTTCGTATCAGCCAAACACCTGCGAGTATTGGTGAGCGACTCATTGCGTTGGTGATCGATTTTATTCTGATAGGCTTCTATGTATATGCAACGGCTACCCTGCTTTCTACACTCCGAATCTCATCGGATTTTATAATGATTCTTATTATGATTGTAGTCTATCTGCCGGTATTAGGCTATTCGTTTCTATGTGAAATGTTCAATCATGGACGAAGTTTCGGGAAAAATCTGATGAACATTCGTGTAGTGAAGGCAGACGGTTCTACGCCCGGCATTAGTTCTTATTTGCTTCGTTGGCTTCTTTTTCCGATTGATAGTCTGCTTACCGGTGGTTTCGGACTATTGGTGGTACTATTAACGAAGAACAGTCAGCGGATGGGGGATCTTGCAGCCGGGACCATGGTTATCAAAGAACAGAACTATCGCAAGATCCATGTCAGCCTTGATGAGTTTGATTATCTGACGAAAGATTATCGTCCCACTTATCCACAAGCAGCCGATTTGTCGCTGGAGCAAATAAATGTTATTACCCGGACATTGCAGGACGGTAAGAAGGATCGTGTGCACCGCATTGCACAATTGGCAAAGAAAGTCCAGGAACTTCTTACCATAACTCCCCGTGATGGTAATCAAGAGCAGTTTCTTCAAACAGTTCTCCGTGATTATCAATATTATGCATTAGAGGAAATCTGATAATTTATAGTCTTTAGAAAGTGTTACCATAGGAAAGAAATTTGTGTCATTCTGTCACAGTATTCTTTATTTTCCTGACTTGTTACTTCAAAAATAATCGCATTCCGGCGTATTTTTTGGATAGACGAATAATAATAATGCGCATTTTCTGCATATTTTTCCGGATTTCAGGGGATTTATGCAAAAAAGGTTATTGTTTATGGGTAAAAGGGTTACTACTTACAAGTAAAAGGGTTACTACTTACAAGTAAAAGGGTTACTACTTACAGGTAAAAAGGTTACTACTTATAGGTAAAAGGGTTACGGCATCCGGATTATATGCTTGTTTGTGCACTTTTCAGGGGGTATTTCATTCTAAAAAAAATGTCATGATTTCGATATTTATCTCAAAATCTGCTTCTTGCCATTTTTTATTGGCGTATTTTCATCTTTGTGGGTATCAACCCGGGAATATGGGATTCTCAATAGATTAAAAATGCAAAGTGTCAGAATGTGAGTTCCCTTGTCAACCCGTTTTGATTTTCTATTGTTGATATATTGCGGTGCCGAATAGTACATCAGTTTGCGGTAACTACCTTGATATGCAACCCCAATAAGTAATTTTATAGAAATATACTGTAGTTTAAGATAATGTGTTTAATAAATATAATTTTATTAATTTTCTTGATTCTTTATTGTCTCTATTCTTTTTTTATTTAATTTTGTCTGCACTATTTTATGTGGGAATTAAACTCAAACCATAATAAATAACAGATAGCTATGACGCAAATAATAGAATTGCAAGGTACGGAGAAACGGTTGTATCAACTTGTAGCTCCTTTAGTAATGAATCCGGAAGTCTTAAAACAGAACTATAATTATCCTTTCCGTACGTCGGAAAGTTTTGTGTGGTTTGTTGCAGTGGATGGAAAAGAAGTTGTAGGTTTTATACCGCTGGAATATAAAAAGCGGGAAGCAGTTATTAATAACTATTATATAAGGAATAATAATGCAGAAGTATTAAAAGCTCTTTTAGAAAAGGTCATAGCCAAAATGGATAAAGATAAATATTTGAGTTCAGTTACATTTGTAGAGCATCAGGAGATATTTAAGGAATTAGGCTTTTCAGTAGAGAAAGAGTGGAAGCGCTATGTGAAAATGAATAAGGAGAATTAAAAATGGGGGAGGCTCAGAAGAATGTATATGAATTAGCACAAGAACGGCTACATATTATATTTAAGGAGTTCGATAACATCTGCGTGTCTTTTTCCGGAGGGAAAGATAGTGGTGTATTACTGAACTTGTGTATTGACTATATCCGGCGCAATAATCTCAAGCGGAAACTTTGTGTTTACCATATGGATTATGAAATCCAGTATAGCATGACAATTGATTATGTAGACCGTATTCTGGAGGCAAACAAGGATATTTTGGAAGTCTATCGAGTGTGTGTGCCTTTTAAAGTCACTACTTGTACCTCTATGTATCAGAATTACTGGCGTCCCTGGGATCCGGAGATGGAAGAAATATGGGTGCGGCAGATGCCAAAGGGAAGTATGGACGTAAAGAGCTTTCCCTTTTATACCGATGCAATGTGGGACTATGAATTCCAAATGCACTTTGCCAAGTGGTTGCATGAAAAAAGAGATGCGGTTCGTTCTTGTTTTCTAATCGGTATTCGTACACAGGAGAGCTTCAATCGCTGGCGCAGTATTCATCTTGCGCGGAAATATCAAATGTATCACAACTATCGTTGGACTTCTAAGATAGGAAACGATATTTTCAATGCATATCCTATATTCGATTGGAAAACGACGGATATCTGGGTGGCTAATGGAAAATTCGGATGGGATTATAATCATTTATATGATTTATATTATAAAGCTGGCGTTAACATTGAACGTCAACGTGTAGCAAGTCCATTTCTATGTGAAGCTCAGGAAAGTCTTCGGCTTTATAAAGTAATTGACCCTACTACCTGGGGTAAGATGGTGGGCCGTGTGAACGGGGTGAACTTTACTGGAATTTATGGCGGAACACATGCTATGGGATGGCAAACCGTTCGCTTGCCGAAGGGGTATACCTGGAAAGAATTTATGCAGTTCCTGCTTTCTACATTGCCTGAGAGTACCCGGCGTAATTACTTGAAGAAATTGACCGTTAGTATTGAATTCTGGCGTACGAAAGGCGGATGCCTTAGTGAAGAGACCATTCAAAAGCTTAGGGATGCCGGTGTGTCGCTGGAAGTAGTGAATACTACTAATTACAAGACACATAAGAAACCTGTGAAGATGGACTATCTGGACGATATTGAAATTTCTGAGTTTCGTGAGATTCCAACTTATAAGAGAATGTGTGTCTGTATCCTGAAAAACGATCATGCCTGCAAGTATATGGGGTTTGCCTTAAACAAAGAAGAAGCATACAAACGAGATAAAATAATGGAACAATTCAAAAATATGATGTTATGAGTGTAGATCAAAGTCCGGTATATGCTGTGAAAGCTGTACCGTTGGAAAAAATAGTGGCGAATGATTATAATCCCAACATCGTGGCGCCTCCTGAAATGAAACTATTGGAACTTTCTATTTGGGAAGATGGTTTTACGATGCCTTGTGTATGTTACTACGATAATGAAACTGACCGTTATATATTGGTTGATGGATATCATCGTTATAGCGTGTTGAGAAGTTCTAAACGTATTTATCAACGGGAAAATGGTTTGCTGCCTGTAGTGGTGATTGATAAAGAACTTTCTAACCGCATGGCGTCTACCATTCGGCATAATCGTGCGCGTGGCTCACATAATATAGAGTTGATGTGTCACATTGTGGCTGAGTTGGATAAAGCAGGCATGTCCGATCAATGGATTATGAAAAATATTGGCATGGATCGGGATGAATTACTCCGTTTGAAGCAGATTTCCGGTTTGGCGGATTTGTTTTCGGACAAGAGTTTTAGTATTCCGAACCCGGTTGAAACACCGGTTCCCGAAGAATAAAATGCCCATTTTGGGCATTTTTGTTTCTATTATGTTCTTTTGTTATCCTTAACAAGTGAAATATCCGGTTACAAACTTGCATAAGTTAACCAAATCTCCTACTTTTGCCAACATAAACAAACGAACAGGTTACATGTGTCTTCGGGCATTATAAAATTTTTACATGAAAAAAATATTGGTTAGCGGAGGTGCCGGGTTTATAGGGTCGCACTTATGCACAAGGTTAATAAATGAAGGGCATCATGTCATATGCTTGGATAACTTATTTACCGGTGCAGAAACGAATATAGAGCATCTGAAGAACAATTCTCATTTTGAATTTGTGAATCATGATGTAGAATTTCCCTATCTCATTGAAGGCCTTGATGAGATTTATAACTTGGCTTGTCCGGCATCACCAATACATTACCAATATGATGCGATCAAAACGATTAAGACTTCCGTACTGGGAGCTATTAATATGTTGGGGTTGGCGAAGAAGACAAATGCTAAGATTTTACAAGCGTCAACAAGTGAAGTATATGGTGATCCGGTAGTACATCCTCAGGTAGAAAGTTATTGGGGAAATGTGAATCCGATTGGCATCAGATCTTGTTATGATGAAGGAAAACGTTGTTCTGAGACTTTGTTTATGGATTATCATCGTCAAAACAATATTCGTATTAAAATAATTCGTATCTTTAACACGTATGGTCCACGGATGTTGCCGAATGATGGTAGAGTAGTTTCTAATTTTGTTGTTCAGGCACTGCAAAACCATGATATAACTATCTATGGGACAGGGGATCAGACCCGAAGCTTTCAGTATATTGATGATCTGATAGAAGGAATGGTGCGAATGATGAATACGGAGGACGAATTTATTGGCCCGGTAAACCTTGGAAATCCGAATGAATTTTCTATTCTTGAACTAGCTGAAAAAGTCATCCAATTAACAGGGTCTAAATCGAAATTGGTGTTTAAGCCGCTTCCGCATGATGATCCGAAACAGCGCCAACCAGATATTACGCTGGCAAAAGAGAAACTGAATTGGCAGCCAACAATTGAATTGGGAGATGGTTTGCAGAAGATAGTGGAATATTTTAAGGAATATCGTTATAGAAATTAATAGATAAACGGGAAAACAATATAGTATAAGATGAATATGGAAATAAATCCTTCTGAGTACAAGATTCTCATCGTTGACGATGTGATGTCCAACGTTTTGTTGTTGAAAGTACTCTTAACAAATGAAAAATTTGCTATCGCTACGGCAAGTAACGGTCGGCAAGCATTGGAGCAGGTAGATAAGGAAAACCCGGATTTGGTGTTGCTGGACGTGATGATGCCGGACATGAGTGGTTTTGAGGTGGCACAGCATTTGAAAGCAAACCCTAAGACCGCAGATATTCCTATCATCTTCCTGACTGCGCTAAACAGCACGACGGACATTGTAAAAGGTTTCCAGGTGGGAGCGAATGACTTTATCTCCAAACCTTTCAATAAGGAAGAGCTGATTATTCGTGTAACCCACCAGATTTCGCTGGTAGCTGCCAAACGCATTATTTTGAATAAGACCGAAGAGCTGCAACGTACCATTGCCGGACGTGATAAACTTTATTCGGTGATTGCTCATGATTTGCGTTCTCCTATGGGTTCTATCAAGATGGTGCTGAACATGCTGATACTGAATCTGCCGGCTGAGAAGATCGGTGATGAGATGTATGAGCTGTTGACAATGGCAAACCAGACGACAGAAGATGTATTCTCATTGCTGGATAACTTGCTGAAGTGGACGAAGAGCCAGATTGGTAAGTTGAATGTAGTATATCAGGATATTGATGTGGTAGAAGTTGTGGATGGAGTGATAGATATCTTTAATATGGTAGCTGGTCTGAAGAAGATTACTATCCGTGAAGAGAAACCGGAGAAATTGGCTGTATCTGCAGATATAGATATGCTGAAAACCGTGGTACGCAACTTGATAAGCAATGCTATTAAGTTCAGCAACGAAAATTCTGAAGTGTTGGTAAAACTGGAGGAAAAAGATGGTATGGCGGTAGTCAGTGTGCAAGATCACGGTTGTGGTATTGACGAAGAAGGACAAAAGAAACTGCTGCATACAGATACACACTTCAGTACCTTCGGTACAAACAATGAAGAAGGTTCCGGTTTGGGATTACTCTTGTGTCAGGACTTTGTAGTGAAGAATGGTGGTAAGTTGTGGTTTACTTCCAAAAAAGGTGAAGGTTCTATATTCAGCTTCTCACTCCCGTTGAAAAAGTAAATATTGTATTAAAGACAGACCATCTGTTTCATGTAAACAGACGGTCTGTTTTTTTATCGCCTGCATAGCTCTCTGAAATCACAGAACTCACATTTCTTGGTATCTTCAGTTTGGGTGAAAGCTTCTTCCGGATTGTATATTTCTTGTAAAAGAGTTTGCAGACGTTCACGAAATTCATCTTCATAGAAAGCAAAGTTATTGACTGGTATCTTGGGCTGGCGTGCTTCTCCCATTTCAATAACAGGGGAATATGTCTCTGACGCTGCGCGATGAATATAAAGTAGGGAAGGGGCTACCTTCAATGACTGCTTGCGGCACATAATAGAAGCATACAAGAAAGTCTGAAAAATGTAATTCGGACGTCCGTTGGCAGGTGTGAATAGCTGCTTGATGTTTTCGGGTGTCTTTGGACTACCTCCTGTTTTATAGTCTACTATACGTAAAGTGTCATCTTTGCTATCTATACGGTCAATGGTACCACCGATGTTCAATGCTAACTTTCCTTGCGAAGTTTCGATTTCTATAATTTCCGTTACCTTCTTTTCCATACCTTCCATAAAGAAAGGTGCATATTGCAGATCGTTGCGCAGTAGTTGGCGGAGATAAGATGTGATTACTTTTGCATTGATAAGCTGCGTACCGTTATATTCCGGCTTTTCGGTGAGGGCTACATGGAAGAATTCCTCTTTGAAAGCGATATCTACATAATTCTGTAATTTTATGTCATTGCGCAACACTTGATCCAAATCTTCTTTCCGTATTTCTTTTCCGTTTGCTGTCAAATCTTTATAGACTAATTCGGCTGCACGGTGGAAGATTGTACCAAACAGAGCAGAGTCTATTTCAGCGCTTACTTCATCGGGAGCCTTTAAACCGGCTACATAACGGTAATAAAATTTTAATCTGCAATCCAGGTAAGTATTAAGTGCTGAAGGTGAAAATAAGGATCGCGGATGACGGTTCACATCATACCTTTCGTGCATTCTTGTTATGATTTCCGGTGTCTTCTCAACGCGAATTTCTCTACCACTTTGAGGAGATTGTCCGGCTTCAAGGTATTCTCGTGAGATAGTGTGCGGAGATTCGACAAGGAACTGCAACATGAAACGAGACATTTCTCCGCGATTCAATCCTTCCGAAGCAGTATTATATAATAAGGTGACATTTTCGGCACGTTGTATCAGGCGGTAGAAGTAATACGCATATACGGCATTCTTATGTTCGATAGTAGTCATGCCGAAAGCTTTCCTTAGATTGTATGGAATAAAGGAAGAATCACCACCTGCTTTGGGTAACTGCCCTTCGTTGAGCGAAAGCATAATAAGATTACGAAAGTCGAGATTACGTGTTTCCAATACTCCCATCACCTGCATACCAATAGCAGGCTCGCCATGGAAAGGAATGTTTGAAGTGGCAAGTAATCGGCAGAGCAGACGTCTCAATGTGTCAATTTGTATGTTCAACTCTCCATTGTCAATCAGGTTCAGCAGGCGATTGATGAGGGTATAACTTTTAAATAGAGACTCCCGGTAAAGTTGGTTGAAGATATCATCTGTTTCTTGTTCTTGCCGGTAGAGGACAGCAACTTCGCGTAACATATCCGTGAGGTATTGACAAAGGGCTGAAATACCCGTTTTAGGCGTGAACATTTGTTCTAAAAAAACATCTTGCTTTAGCTCGGAAGGTAAAGGGAAGAATCGATTGTCCCTTGTTAATTGTTTCTCTAAACTTTCTGCAGAAGTGGAGAGCTGACGTGTATAGGGATGCTTCAGTACAGACTGTACAGCTCCGTATTGATAGCGTCCTGTATCTCTGCGATAACCTGTAGTCTGCAATTCGATAAGTGCACTGACGAAACTGTATACGGGTGTTTGTGCCAAAGGAAATCCCATAGTTATATTTACATTCTTTACTTCAGGTGGGATGGAATGAAGTACAGGTAGCAGAAGTGCCTCATTACAAAGAACTACTGCATTTTCTTTCTCTTTCACAGGAGTCTCCGGTAGGTCTCTTTTCGTTACGGAACGTATCCATTCCGGTAGATAACGTGCTTGTGCATTCTCAGTCGGAGCAGAGATGAAACGTACATTTTTAGGCTTTCGCAATGTATCAAAAACTGCTTCCGGCAATTCGTTGGGGAATATTTTCAGATTACGAAGAATGAATTCTCCCGCCTCGTGTGTGTAGGGAGGTGTATTTTCACGGGGCAGGCGGGTGTAGAAGACATCATAATCCCAATAAAACAATGCTTTTCCGGCCTCGCGCAAGCGTTCGAAGAACTTGGTTTCCACTTTGTTTAATACGTTGAAACCAACAAAAACGTAATGCTCATACTTTAGTTTATCCGGCTGTAATTCCTCCATTACATAGCGGTACATCATACCTTCGTAAGCAATGCCAAGTTCTTCAAGATTACGGCGATAATGGTGATAGATGTCGCCTAATTTATCCCATAGAGAAATGAATTTCTCCTTAAGCTGTGTCCGGCGCTCGATAGAGAAATTTTGGAAAAACTGACGAATAGCTTCTTCCTGCTCGGAGTCAAGGAAGTCGTAATCGTCCATTATATTTTTCAAATCCTGCAGGTTAGAGAATAACCGGTCAGCATCTACAAGATTTTTGTCCACATCGTCAAAATCACTGATAAGTAATTCTCCCCAGAAGTAGAAATCATCGAGTGTTTCTTCGCTGCGGGTTTCTTCACGGAAGACTTTATAGAGTTCGCATACCAACCGGATAGGGTCTCCGGATTTCCACGGGGAGAGTTGCCGGAACAGTTCGCTGATACTGACATAGGCAGGCGACCATATAGGGCGGTCGCTTTGCATTGCCAGATATTCGTTAAAGAACAGGCTGGCACGTTTATTTGGGAAAACGATGGCTACTCTTGAAAGATCGTTTCCTATCTTTTGGTAAAGGTCTTGGGCTACTAATTGGAGAAATGTTTGCATACTACCGTTGTATCTATACTTTTTCTATTAAATCTTCTTCCACATACCAAAGGTATCCTTTTATGTTTTCTTTCAGATACCCCATGCGAGTGAGCAATTGCATATATCCTTGCACTTGCTTATTATACTTTTTGTTTTGTTTTCCGAATTTGAAATCTATAACGACAATTTCATTGCCGCGCATCATTACACGGTCGGGCCGGCGGGTATGTAGTTCACCTCTTTCCTGCCAGATGATATCACATTCATTGAACAGGTGCCAGTTCCCCGAATACCAGTCTTGAACTTGGGGAAGCGAGAATGCATGATGGGTCAGTTCCCGGATTGACTCTTCCGTTTCGGGTTTGCCGATAATACCTTCAAAGACAAGTTGGTCAATAGCGTTATCAATATCTTCCTCTGTTTCAATGGCTGAGAAAAGGGTATGTAAAAGCCGCCCCCGGTTTATGAAGCGATTGTCGGATTCTTCTTCATCAACTCCCTGAATAAAGTCCGCAGAACGGTTCGACTGTCGGAATTCTATATCATGCCTCATGCTTTCCATGTGTACCGGGAGTTTGTCAGGCTTTTGTGCAAGGCGGTTGGCAGAAACTTTACGGGCTTCGGGTAGATGGCCATCCGTTTCTGTGTACTTTGATGGACAGAGTTCTCCACTTTCATAAGGTTCTTCTTCATCCCAGTTTTCATCACCTTCCCGGGCGGCTACTTGTGGCAGAGCATTTGCCAATAATTCCGACATGGTACCTTTTTGCCCTTTCTTGCACCAGAAAATCAGATTCTTTCCGGCACGGGTGAAAGCCACATAAAGTAGGTTCAGGTTATCCACCCAGAGTTGCAGGCGTTCATCCAGATAATTTTGCCGGTATACAGATTCCGCCATGGTGGAAGAATAATTTACCGGAACGATGTCGAGTGTACTGAATGGTGCTTCAGTAGGCGAACACCATATCAACTGATTATTAGTTTCATTCTCGAGCTTCCAGTCACAGAAAGGAATGAGAACGGTATGAAATTCCAGTCCTTTTGATTTATGAATGGAAAGGATACGGATGCCGTCCATTTCTCCACTGGGGATAGTCTTATTACATAATGTCTCGTTCCAGTAGCGGATAAATGCGTCTAGGTCCGAAGAATTATTTTGAAGGTATTCAGTGACAGCATCGAAGAAGGAAAAAAGATAAGCATCCTGCTCTTCAATCCGCTTCATTTCAAACAGGCTGAATAATTCTTCCAACAATTCGTAAAGTGGCATTAACCGGAGAGTTTCCATACCTGTGACGAATGCTTCGGGCAGTGCTTCTTCAGGTTTCGCGGTCAGCAAACTGTCCCAGTCGCCTCCCTGTTTCTTGATACCTGATTCATAGTTCATCATGAGTGATGCGCACGCCACCTTGTCTTCCGGATTGGATAAGTAGCGTAAGGCATCTATCAACATACAGATGGCCTGTGAAGCATCCAGTCGGAATGCCTCGTCCGAGACGACAGACAGGTGCAAGGTCTTGTCAAAATAGTCAGCAATGGGAGGGATGTTTTTATTTTTGCGTACCAGAATGGTGATATCGTTTAGCTTCACGCCTGCTTCCAGCAACCGCTGCACTTCTTCTCCTAACGAGAGAATGGTGAGTTCTGTATAGTCATGCTCTTCGTCCGGTTCCAGAAAGGTTGCTTTGATGTATCCTTTAGCTTCCGTTCGTGGCGATTCCTGGGCAACATCTGCATAAGCCCGTTGCAGGGGATGGCAGTCTTCTTGCAGCTCTTTCAGGTGGAGCATATTTAGATATTCCACGGCTGCGGTAAATAAGTTATTATTGAAGCGGATGACATTCGTTTCACTTCGACGGTTGGTCTTTAGTGTTTCTACACGTACCGGGAAAGGGAAAGAAGCATCTTTGGTACCCAGCGCGTTCAATATCCCCCAGTCGCCGTTTCGCCAGCGATAGATAGATTGTTTCACATCTCCTACGATCAAACTGTCTGCTCCTTGTGAAAGACCTTCAAGTAGTAGAATTTTGAAGTTATCCCATTGCATCCGGCTGGTGTCCTGAAACTCATCGATCATTACGTTTCGTATATTGGCACCGATTTTTTCGAATACGAAGGAGGAATCCCCATCCCGTACCAGATTATGGAGCAGTGCATTCGTATCTGATAATAGGAAGCGGTTATGTTCCCGGTTCAGTTCACGCACTTCTTCGTCGATATGGGCAAGTAACTGTAATTTATTCAAATGTTGCAGAGACAGTCGGCAACTATTTACGATCTTGTTGTTTCTTGGTCTGAAAGTTTCAGCATCTTGTAATAACGGGAGTAAGCTTGTTTCGGCCAGCCGAATAATTTCGTTCTTCTGCGCAGATGTTTTGGTAGCCCAGTTTTTGGCATCATCCAGACTGTTCTTCAGTGTGGCATTTACTGTATCTTTATCTGATAAACGTCCATCCCTCAGTTTGCGAAAATAGCTGCCTATACCTCGTGCCCCACCTTTCAGATCTTCCGGTGTGAGGGCGTATGCTTCCAGTTCGCCAATGAATTGGTCGTAGAAACCTTTCATTTGTTCCAGAGCTTCCGTTTCCATTTCCCTAAGTTCGTTGCGGTATAGCTTGATAGTATTGGGGGCTTTCAGTTGTTGGCGGAGTCCTTCACCTTGTTCTATATAACTTTCATCGAAGATATTCCAGCCAAAGCGTTTGATTTCATTGGATACATTCCAGCGTTTATCATCGGCAATACGCTCATTGATATAGTCCAGTAGCCAGGCCAGTACCGGAGAGGATGGAGTTAGTTTCTCTATCAGGCTATCCACTGCATCACTCAGAACTTCGGTATTATTCAGTTCGATATTGAGGTTCGGGCTTAGTTCCAGTTCGCGTGCCAGATTACGCATTACGGATTGGAAAAAAGAGTCGATGGTTTCCACCCGGAACCGACTGTAATCGTGCAACATGTACTGTAAGGCGGTTCCGGCTGCCAGGCGGATATCGTCTTCAGACAGATTCTTCCATTGTAAGTCTTCTCGGATACGATTCAAGTAGGGTTCGGATGCCGGGTCGCTTACCCAGATTCCGTAGAGTTGTTGCAGGATGCGCTCTTTCATCTCTGCCGTAGCTTTATTGGTGAAGGTTACGGCAAGTATTTGCCGGTAAGCTCTGGGGTTGAGTATCAAGTGCTTGATGTACTCTACAGCGAGGGTGAATGTCTTTCCAGAACCGGCTGAGGCTTTATATACTAATAATTCCATGTAAACTTGCGAAATTGAACTTTGGTACAAACATACGTAAAAAGCATGAATTATAGGGTATGTCTGTGGCAATTCTATCTATTAATTTTGACTCACTTGAGGGGGATGGACATAAAAAAAGGAGTACCGCTGTACTCCAACCTTTGTTAACCTTAAATCTAATACTATGAAAAACACATTGCAAAGATACGGACTTTTGGAATACTTGCAAATTATCCAAAAGAAAAAGTATGTTTTATAACACTTATTAGCCAAAACGCCTTCTGATTCTATTTATTTTAAGGAAAATGAAAGTCTCTTTTATCTTCTACCTACCAACTCCGTACCAACACCGTATCAAGTCCGTACCAAGTCCAAGCGTATAGATACGGAGCGAATACGGACTTGGCACGGTTCGGATAGGAGGGAAGAGAGAAAGCAACACAGATGTGTTATGTTTTCTCTTTCAACAGATCCTCCATTTTCAGCAATTCGTCCCGATATTGTGCTGCTTCGATGAAGTCGAGCTTCTTGGCAGCCTCCTGCATGAGTTTTCTGGTACGTTCGATACTCTTTTCCAGTTGCGGACGGGACATGTATTGCACAATAGGGTCGGCAGCAATGCTGGCGGAACTTTCTTGCTCGACATAGGGACGGGGAGTGGTTGTCCCTTTTTCGGTAAAGCCATTTTCCAGTGCAGTATTGGGTGCAAATACATTGAGGTTCTTTGCCTTTTTGATTTGTTGGGGAGTGATACCATATTCCTCATTATATTTTAGTTGCTTTTCACGGCGACGGTTGGTTTCGTCAATCGTCAATTGCATGCTTTCTGTGATACGGTCGGCATACATGATAACCATACCGTTTACATTTCGGGCGGCACGTCCGGCAGTCTGCGTCAGTGAGCGGTGTGAGCGTAGGAAACCTTCCTTGTCTGCATCGAGAATTGCCACGAGTGAGACTTCCGGCAGGTCTAATCCTTCACGCAACAGATTGACACCAATAAGGACATCGTATAACCCTTCACGCAAATCGCTCATAATCTTTACGCGTTCCAATGTATCTACATCGCTATGGATATAGTTACACTTCACATTGTTATTCAGCAGGAATTCCGTTAATTCTTCTGCCATGCGCTTAGTAAGCGTAGTGACCAGCGTACGTTCATTCTTTTCGATGCGAATCTGGATTTCCTCCATGAGGTCGTCTATTTGATTGTGGCTGGGACGTACTTCGATAATCGGATCCAGCAAGCCTGTAGGGCGAATAACCTGTTCCACAACAACGCCTTCCGACTGAATCAATTCATAATCGGCAGGTGTGGCGCTTACATAGATTACTTGTTTTGCCATCTCCTCAAACTCCTCAAATTTCAACGGACGATTGTCCATGGCAGCCGGAAGGCGGAAACCATATTCTACAAGGTTGATTTTACGGGCACGATCACCACCATACATGGCACGTATTTGAGGTACACTCACATGGCTTTCATCTATAACGATCAGAAAGTCTTCCGGAAAGAAGTCCAATAAACAATAGGGACGGCTACCGGCACTACGGCCGTCAAAGTAGCGCGAATAGTTTTCAATACCAGAGCAATGACCTAATTCGCGTATCATTTCCATATCATATGTTACCCGTTCCTGGAGGCGCTTTGCTTCAAAGGGACGGCCTTCGTTTTCAAACCATTGCACCTGCTTATGCAGATCATCTTCTATCTCATGGATAGCTCGCAGGGTGGCCTCTTTGGAAGTCATGAAGAGGTTGGCCGGATATATTTTGTATGTGTCGAAACGAGCGATAGTTACACCGCTTATCGGATCGACTTCTTCAATACTATCTATTTCATCTCCCCAAAAAATAATGCGTAGCAGATTATCTGCATAAGCCAGATAGATGTCTACTGTATCTCCCTTCACACGGAAGTTTCCGCGGTTCAGATCAATATCATTGCGTACATAGAGGCTGTCTACCAGACGACGCAGGAAAACATTCCGGCTGAATGCCTTTCCTTGTTGTACTTCTATCACATTCTCATAGAAATCCGACGGATTTCCCATACCGTATATACAAGATACAGAAGACACTACCACTACATCTTTCCGACCTGAAAGTAGAGAAGAGGTGGCTGCAAGCCGCAGTTTGTCTATCTCATCATTGATGGCAAGGTCTTTTTCTATATAGGTATCCGAAGACGGCAAATAAGCTTCGGGTTGGTAATAATCATAATAAGAAACGTAATACTCTACAGCATTATTGGGGAAGAAAGCTTTAAACTCACTGTAAAGTTGCGCTGCCAATGTTTTGTTATGGCTCAATATTAACGTTGGTTTATTGATATTGGCAATCACGTTGGCTATGGTGAACGTCTTTCCCGAACCGGTGACACCAAGTAATGTTTGTGCAGGAACCCCCTGAAGTACGCCCTCAGTGAGCTCTGCAATAGCTTCCGGCTGATCTCCGGTTGGCTTATAGGCGGATGTTAATTCAAATTTATTCATTTTCTCTCCTTATGGACGGCAATATTCGGGAAAATACTTGAGATAAACAAAATTTTTTTATTCCTTTGCAGGAAATAAGAATTAATAATAACCATCAATGTAATACAACAAAGACATGATTTGGAATGAAAGCATCGAATGTATGGATCGTGAAAGCCTTCGCAAAATCCAGAGCATTCGCCTCAAAAAGATTGTGGAGCATGTTTATCACAACACTCCTTTCTACCGTAAAAAAATGCAGGAACTGGGAATTACTCCGGACGATATTAACAGTATAGACGACATCGTAAAACTTCCTTTTACTACAAAATACGACTTGCGCGATAATTATCCTTTCGGACTTTGTGCTGTACCTATGAGCCAGATCGTACGTATCCATGCCTCGTCCGGTACCACAGGAAAACCTACTGTAGTGGGATACACCCGTAAGGACCTGTCTTCCTGGACAGAATGCCTTTCACGTGCATTTACAGCATACGGTGCAGATAGTTCCGACTTTTTTCATGTGGCTTACGGATATGGCTTGTTTACCGGTGGTCTGGGTGCACATGCAGGTGCGGAGAACATAGGTGCTTCTGTTATTCCGATGTCAAGTGGTAACACAGAGAAGCAGATTACTTTAATGCATGATTTCGGTTCTACAGTACTTTGCTGTACTCCTTCTTATGCTCTTTATCTAGCGGATGCCATTAAAGACTCCGGTCTTCCACGCGAAGAGTTCAGGTTGAAGATTGGTGCTTTCGGTGCAGAACCCTGGACAGAGAACATGCGTAATGAAATTGAAGAAAAATTAGGTATAAAAGCCTATGACATATATGGACTGAGTGAAATAGCTGGTCCTGGTGTGGGCTATGAGTGTGAATGCCAGCATGGCACTCACCTTAATGAAGATCATTATTTTCCTGAAATCATTAATCCGAATACATTGGAACCTGTGGCTCCGGGTGAAACGGGTGAACTGGTTTTTACGCATCTGACTAAAGAAGGGATGCCTTTGTTGCGTTATCGTACCAAGGACCTAACCGCCCTGCATTATGACAAATGTACTTGTGGACGTACGCTTGTTCGTATGGATCGCATCCTTGGTCGTAGTGATGATATGCTTATCATTCGTGGAGTCAATGTATTCCCGACTCAGATAGAATCCGTTATCCTTGAAATGCCGGAATTTGAGCCGCATTACCTTCTGATTGTAGACCGTAAGAACAATACTGATACTATGGAGTTGCAGGTTGAAGTACGCCCGGAATACTATTCGGATGAAATTAACAAGATGCTGGCGTTAAAGAAGAAATTAGCAGCTCGCCTGCAAAGCGTGCTTGGGCTGGGAGTAGATGTACGCCTGGTAGAACCTCGCAGCATTGAACGCAGTGTTGGTAAAGCTAAACGGGTGATTGATAATCGGAAACTTTAATTAATTATAAATTATGAATTATAAATTATTAATTTCCTGTGGGATGTCCGTAATTTATCATTCATCATTCATCATTCATCATTAATAATTAAGATCATGGTAGCAAAACAACTTTCTATTTTCCTTGAAAACAAGTCTGGCCGTCTGACCGAAGTGACTGAAGTGCTTGCGAAAGAAGGTGTCAATCTTTCCGCTCTCTGTATTGCCGAGAATGCTGATTTTGGTATTCTTCGTGGCATTGTATCTGAACCGGATAAGGCATATAAAGCATTGAAAGATAATCATTTTGCAGTGAATGTGACGGATGTGGTAGGCATTAGTTGTCCCAATATTCCGGGATCATTGTCAAAAGTCCTGCGCTTCTTGTCCGATGAAGGTGTTTTCATCGAATACATGTATTCGTTTGCTAATGGTAACACTGCTAATGTTATTATCCGTCCCAATGACATGGAGAACTGCATCCGTGTGCTGACTGAAAAGAAAGTGGACTTGCTTGCAGCAAGTGATTTGTATAAATTATAATGACCGTTATTTTCGACCGTTCATTATCCCGTTTTGTCGTGAATAGACGGGCGTTTGTCGGTCAATGTCTGGTTTTTGAAAAATTAAGGTTCGTATCGTTGCTTTATTCGATGCGAACCTTTATCTTTGCACATTATTTGAAAAGCTAAGAATGAAGAAGAATATCTTAATAACTTTGCTTGCAGCAATATTGCTCTCCTCGTGTGGAGAGTACAATAAACTGTTAAAAAGCACCGATTATGAATATAAGTATGAGGCGGCAAAGAACTACTTCGCAAAAGGGCAGTACAACCGTGCAGCAACGTTGCTTAATGAGTTAATTGCTATCCTCAAGGGTACAGACAAAGCAGAGGAATCCCTCTACATGCTGGGTATGAGCTATTATAACCAGAAAGACTACCAAACGGCAGCTCAGAGTTTTGTCCAATATTATAATGTATATCCCCGTGGTACGTTTGCAGAATTGGCACGTTTTCATGCAGGTAAGGCATTGTATCTGGATACCCCGGAACCTCGTCTCGACCAGTCTGGTACTTACAGTGCTATTCAGCAGTTGCAGATGTTCATGGAATACTTCCCACAGAGTTCAAAGAAAGATGAAGCTCAGGATATGATATTTAAATTGCAGGATAAGTTGGTAATGAAAGAGTATCTCTCAGCCAGAATGTATTACAATTTGGGTAACTATTTGGGAAATAACTATCAGTCTTGTGTGATTACTGCGCAAAATGCTTTGAAGGATTATCCTTATACGAATCTTCGCGAAGATCTGTCTATTCTTATTCTGCGTGCCAAATATGAAATGGCCATTTATAGTGTGGAAGATAAGAGAGCAGAGCGCTATCGTGAAACGGTGGATGAATATTATGCTTTCAAGAATGAGTTTCCTGAAAGTAAATATATGAAGGAAGCCGAGAAGATATTTAAGGATTCCGAGAAGATGTTGAATGAGGATAAGCAAACAGATATAGGATAATATTAATTTAGATATTTATGGATTATAAGAAGACAAATGCTCCTGGCACCACGGTTACCCGTGACATGATGGAGTTGTGTGCAGATACCGGTAACGTGTATGAAACCGTAGCTATTATAGGTAAGCGTGCAAATCAGATCAGTGTAGAGATCAAGAATGATCTTTCTAAGAAACTGGCAGAGTTTGCTTCCTATAATGACAATCTGGAAGAAGTGTTCGAGAATCGGGAGCAGATTGAAATTTCACGCTACTATGAGAAATTGCCGAAACCGACATTGATTGCAACGCAGGAGTACGTTGAAGGTAAGATCTACTATCGTAACCCGGCTAAGGAAAAAGAAAAATTACAGTAAATGAAATTACTACGGAGGTGTGTTCAGGTAAAGTTTGCTTGGGCACACCTCTGTTGTTTTAATCAAGGAAAAGAACAATGATACAACGTATTCAATCTATTTATTTATTAATAGTGACAGGCTTGCTGATAGCTGCCATGTGTTTGCCTGTAGGACAGTTTATTGCTTCAGACGGAGTGACTGCATATATTTTTAAGCCGTTGGGTGTGACGCTGACGGAAGATACCTTTCAATCTACGTGGGGCTTATTCGGAATTTTATTCTTAAGTACAGTCGTGGCATTCTGTACTATCTTTCTCTTTCGTAACCGAATGCTGCAGGTTCGTATGACGGTATTTAATAGTATTTTATTGATCGGGTATTATGCAGCATTTTTTGTATTTATGTTTATGCTGAAAGATGATTTGGATGCAATGACTTTCCAGTTAGGTTGGGCACTTTGCCTTCCTGCTATTTCTGTCATTTTAAATTATCTGTCTTTCCGTGCTATCTATCGTGATGAGGTAATGGTGAAAGCAGCTGACCGATTGAGATAAAAGATATAAATAACAGAAAGCGAGGTTGTGTCAAAACTCTGGCACAACCTTTTTTATGCACAAAGCCCAGACTTT
>ENA-UONZ01000910-UONZ01000910.1-human-gut-metagenome-genome-assembly--contig:-C93old-NODE-910-length-40323-cov-43.874118_pt1 | contig 40323 bp, 36 predicted proteins | sample MGYA00242468_ERZ724015 | MGnify/ENA metagenome assembly ERZ724015
GCCAGCCGCCGGGCCTTGGCCCACCGGGCCGCCGCCGCGCGCAGGGCGGCGTTTTCCTGCGCCAGCGCGCGGCACCGCAGGGCGTTATCGCTGGGCAGGCGGATCGTCTGCATCTTCATTTTCCATTTCCTCCTTCGGTTCCGGTACGTTGTACACCATGCCGTCCAGCATGATCTTGCCAAAGTTGTAATACCCGCCGGGCGCGGGTGCGTCGGAAAGGACGGTTTCCGCCATAAGGCCCAGCGTGCGCAGGGCTGTCATCGCGCCCATCAGATTGTAATACTGGCTGCTGCTGTAAAGGTCGCTGGCCATCAGCTCGTTGTCCCTGGCCGCCCAGCGGCACAGCAGCGCCGCGCAGGTGTTGCGTTCCTTGTCTGTCAGCTTCATGGGTGTACCTCCGGTGTCTCCGGTGTCGGGACGGGTTCCCAGTCGTCCAGCCTGCGCCACATGGCATCGGTGATCTGGTCCAGCACCCCCGGCCAGCAGCCGGGCTTTACGCCTTTTTTGATGCATTCCACCAGCGCAGCCGCCGCCATTTCCATAAGGTCCACGCTTCTGCCGTTCACGCTGATTTCTGCTTCCTCCCCGCGCAGGATCACGCACACGCGGGCATCCGGTTCCGGCCCGGCGCTCACGCACCGGCTGTTTTCGTTGTCAAATTCCATGGTCGTTCCTCCTCATGTTTCGGGCGGGCGGTACGGTTTTGGCTTAATGCTTTCGCGGTGCAGCTTTGCATCCAGCCAGGCGTAAGCGTCCGCCCTGAAAATAATAAAGTTCCGTTTTCGTTTGCCGTCGGCGCTGCCGTCCAGCCCCACCGCAAAGGGGAACTTCCCCTCTGTGATGTACCGCCCCATCGTGTCCGGCGCGGCCGGGATGCAGTTTGCCTTAAAAAATTCGCACAGGTCTGTGATGGTCATGGTGGGGTTCAGCTCCATCTCCCTGTCCGTCCAGTCCATGGGGTTCTCCTTTCTGCGGGCACGGCCCGCCGGGTCATTGGACAAGTTCTGCCGTGCAGAACATGGTGTAACTGTATCCTTGCATCCTTGCCAGTGCGTCAAGCGCTTGCCGGACTGCGCCGCCGCGCCGTATGTGGCGGCTGTCGTCGCCCCAGGTCAGAACATCCTCGGCTACTTCATCGGCCATTGGCAGGGCAATGCAGGTTTCTGCATCTTCCTCTCCGTTTGTCATGTGGTAGGTGATCAATACTTTCTTCATGGTAGTTCCTCCCTGTGCGGGTTGGGGTGGCGGGGCTGCGGGGAAAAGGGCGGGGATTCCGCCAGAAATCGTCTAGCACACTAGACGCTCACGGCAAAAAAATATCGCTCACGTTTTTGCCGAGTGCGTGTGCAATCTTAATCAGCGTGTCGGTGGTTGTAACCGTACACGCACCGCTTTCCAAGCCACTAATCGTTTGACGCGACACACCGGCCTTTTTTGCCAATTCTTCTTGCGACATCTTCAGCTCGGCGCGTGCGTCTTTGATTTTGTATGCCAACTGTATCACCTCCTCGCCTCTGTTTTTTACAGTCTAGCACGCTAGACAACACCTGTCAAGTGTATTTTACAAAAAATCTTGCAATTCTGTCTAGCGCAGTGTATACTTTATTTGACAAGATAGGAGGTGCCGTATGATACTGGGCGAACTCATTAAGACTTACCGCACGGAGCATCACATGAGCATGGACGATTTTGCGAAGAAATGCGGTTTAAGCAAAGCATATATCTCGATTTTGGAGCGCAACATCAATCCCGTAAATGGAAAAAGCCCGATTCCGTCACTCGAAACCATCAAGAGTGTTTCGGGTGCAATGGGCGTTGATTTTAACGACGTGATCGCTCTCCTCGACGGAGATCAAGAAGTAAGCCTTACGCCTGCCGCCCCCATCCCTCCCGGCTTCCAGCCCATGCCGGAAATGTCCGCCGTGCCCCTGGTCGGCTCCATTGCCTGCGGTACCCCCATCCTGGCCGAGCAGAACATCGAGGCCCGCATCGGCGTACCGGCCCTCTGGCAGGCCGATTTCGCCCTGACCTGCCACGGCAACAGCATGGCAGCCATGATTCAGGACGGCGACATCGTCTGCATCCGTAAACAGCCGGAAGTCGAGAACGGCGAGATCGCTGCCGTCCGCATCGGCGAGGAGGCCACCCTCAAGCGCTTCTACCGCCAGGGCGACACCGTCATGCTCCAGGCCGAGAACCCCGCCTTCTCCCCGCTGGTCTACACCCGCGACCAGCTCAACGAGATCACCATCGAGGGCCGCGTAGTCGGCATCTGCCGCGGGATATGAAAGGAAGCAAGGTATGCAGATTTATACGATTATCGGCGGTGTGAACGGCGCAGGAAAATCCAGTCTGACCGGCTCGCTGCGGGCCGAGCGCACTGACCTTGGCATCGTCGTTGACCCGGATCAGCTGACAGCCCAGTGCGGCGGCGATGAGTACGAGGGCGGCAAACTGGCCGTGCAGCGCATCGAGACCGCCCTTGCTGATGGCGTGAATTTTACCCAGGAAACGACCCTCTCCGGCGGCTACCCCAAGCGGCTGTGCCGCCGTGCCAAGCAGGCCGGTTACTTTATACGCCTGTATTATGTGGGCCTGGACACTGCCGAGGAAAGCCTGCGCCGCATCAAAAACCGCGTCGAGCGCGGCGGCCATGACATCCCGGCCAAGGATGTACAGGCACGGTTTGCACACCGCTTTGCCGATGTGGCGAAGATCCTGCCCTATTGCGATGAGGCTAAATTTTTTGATAACGACAACGGCTTTGCGCTGGTAGCCGAATACCGTAACGGTCAACTGCTACAGGTAGGCAACAAATGCCCCGCCTGGCTGCACCAGATGATGCAGGAGATACAGTAACCCCTGCACTATTGGACAGCGTGCAGGGGTGTGGACTTTAATTCGTAAAATCCGCTTCGGCGGTAAAAAAACGGCCAGATCGCCGCCGTCCGCATTGACAACGAGGCTCCCCTAAAGCGCGTCTACCTCCACCCCGATTATGTCGAGCTTCGCCCGGAAAACCCCGCCTATGATTCCATCATCCGCCGCAAAGAGGAAATGAACGACGTGTACATCGAGGGCCTGGCCGTGGGGCTGTGCAGGGGGATACAGGAATAACCGCCCGCCGGGGCAACAAAGAAAGGATTAGGCAATGTCTGATATTGAAAAATACTCCGACGCCACTTTTGAATCCATCAAGCACACCAATGCAGACGGTCAGGAATATTGGCTGGCCCGTGAGCTGCAAGCGGTATTGGAATATACCCAGTGGCGGCGTTTTTCTGAAGTGATAGAACGTGCAAAAGAATCTTGCAAGAACAGCGGATATTCCGTCGAAGACCATTTTGCCAATGTCGGCAAAATGGTTGCAATCGGCAGCGGCGCAGAGCGAAAGGTTGACGATCTCATGCTGTCCCGCTATGCCTGCTATCTCATCGTTCAGAACGGCGACCCGCGCAAAGAGGTGATTGCCGTCGGCCAGACCTATTTTGCCGTTAAGACACGACAGCAGGAGCTGATCGAAAACTACGACATCCTCAGCGAAGAACAAAAACGCCTTGCGATCCGCGCCGAGATGGTCGAGCATAACAAGTCATTGGCCGAAGCCGCCAATCTGTTCCGTGCCACCCAGACCGATGAAAAACTGCGGCGGGAGAACATCCAGGGGAAGGACGCCGCCAACGAAACGCATTATCAGGTTGGCCGCAAGGTGCGCCAGACCATTGCAGAGCTGGGCGGCACCATGCCGGAGGATTTACCCGCGCCCGAAAAGAGCATCAAGCAGATCCAGCGGGAACAGAAGAAGCTGGCCAAAGGGAAAGACGGGCAAAGATAGGCAACTGCCGAGAAATCCTCGGTGGCTGCTTCCAAAACGGAAATGACCACCCGCCGGGCAATAGCGCCATGAACCGGAGGTGAACCATTTTCGCGGCGTCACGAAAATGGCTTTCCGCCGGGCGGCAGGCAACCAAAATCCATGCGTTTTGTCAAAAATCCCGGGGTAAATACCAAAACTGTGCAACAAAAATAAAAAGCCGTGCGGGGTGGCCGCACGGCATGGGAGGGGGGCTTGCATATGAACTGCCCGCGCTGCCGGCGCAGCGTCCCGCCGGACGCGCGCCTGTGCTGCTACTGCGGCAAGCGCCTGGCGGACTGCGAAGCCCCGCAGCGCCGCCGCCACCGCCGCCCGCGCGGCACCGGTACCGTCTGGAAGGACCCACGCAACAAAAACCGCCCCTACGTTGCCGTTGCCGCCGACGGCACCCGCATCGGCTCGTTCGCCACAGCGGGCGACGCGGTGCAGACGCTGGACCGCGTCAACGCCAGCCAGGCCGCGCCCGACCGCCTGTGCTACACCCTCAGCGACGTGTACGAGCGCTGGAGCGTGCTGCACTACCCCAAAATCAGCAAGTCGGCACAGCAGTCATACCGGAACGCATACAACAAGGCGGAACCGCTGCACCGCCGCCGCATCGCCGAGCTGAAAACCGAGGATTACCAGGCCATCATCCAGCAGATCGCCGACGCGGGCGGCAGCCGCAGCCTGTGCGAAAAGCAGCGTCAGCTGTTCAGCCAGCTGTGCCAGTACGCCATCCACCAGGACATCATCCACACCAACTATGCAACGGCGCTGTCCCTGCCCTCCCCCAGCGCGCCCAAAACGCGGGTTCTTTCCGCCGCCGAGGTCAGCGCCATCTGGGGCATGGCCAATGACAGCCGCCTGGGCGAAACCGCCAAAATCGCGCTGGTGCTGGTCTACACGGGGATGCGCCTGAACGAGCTGCTTACCGTCCGCCGGGACGATGTCCACCTGGCGGAAGGCTACCTCATCGGCGGCGAAAAGACCGAAGCAGGCCGCCGCCGCGTGATCCCCATCCACCCCGATGTTCGCTCCTTTGTCACCGACTGGCTTGCCGCCGGCGCCGGCAGCTCGCCTTACCTTCTCGCATCCAAATACGGCCTGCCGCGGGACCACAACAACGTGCGCAAGTCCTTCGGCAGCCTGATGCAAAAGCTGGGCATTCAGGGCGTCACACCGCACACCTGCCGCCACACCGCCGCCACCAAAATGGCGGCCAGCGGCCTGCCGCCGGAGGTGGTCAAGCAGATTCTCGGCCATGCCGACATCGCCACCACCCTGAACATTTACACCCACCCCGACACTGCCCTTTTGGTCGCCAATCTGGAGAAAATCCAGTGGCGATAAATTTCCCGTAAACCTGTAATAAACCTGTATTTTCCCCGTTTTTGGCGTTATAGCGTATAGGTCGCTCCCCTTCCCAAGCAGTAGGTGGCGAGTTCGAGACTCGTATCCCGCTCCAAAAAAGCGCAGAACCAAAAGAGGTTCTGCGCTTTTTCTTTTTATTCAACAGCCTTTGGATTTTTTGTTGAAAAACCGCGCTGTATTGTCAGTCTATGATCAGCAGTGCATTTTCCAGATTCTGGATGGCGCTTTGCTGGTTTTGGGTATAGGTCCCCGCCCGCAAAATATCCAGCAGGGTGCGCACCGCTGCAACCGTAAGCACCGGGGCTTTGGCCACAATGCGGGTGGTGTATTGAGCCACCGCGTAGGATTCCGGCTGGATTTCCAGGTTTGCTGCCACGCGGAAATAGGCAGTGTTTTCCGGCATTGTCACCGCAAAGTCGGTCAGTACCTCACCGGCGGCATTGTTGGGGGCCTGGCGGTAGGCCAGCACGCTGTTGTCTGCCGCATAGATCACATACAGCGCGTTGTTCCAGTTGGCCGAACAGCTCAGGCGGTAGGTATCCCCTGCCGCAGCGGCAACTTTTTCGCTGATGCGCCGATTCTCGCTTGCATAGTCGACGGTCGAGCCGGAAATTTTGAGCACATAGTTGGCGTGCCAGGCAACCGTCATGCTTTTTACCTGCTGCACCAGGTTTGCCGCGCTGACCAGCCTGACGGCGGGCAGCGCCTGGTACAAATTGCCCGCCACGATCAAAGTGGCTGCCCCCTGCGGCACGGCCACTGCCTGCCGGGTCAGGGTATTGCCGCCCGCAGCATAATCGGCATCGGCCGCTTTTACGGCAAGGCAGGTACCCGCCGCATCAAAGAAAGAATAGAGCGCAAAACCCGTATACGCCCAGGCCGTTACCAACACCTGGGCCGCGCTTGTCACATCCACCGGCTGGGTGACCAGGAACCCGGTATCTGATGTTTTGATTGCCTTGCCGGTGGCGGTGGAGATCACATATCCACTTTGCAGGGCTGCCCCCACATTGGTGATGCCATCTGCCGGGCGTAAGTTCTCCAGCGCGTTGGTCCAGGCGCGGCCATCCGCATCCACCACAAAAAACGGTTCCGCTGCATCCGCGCCCGGCTTTTGGTAGTCGCCCGCTTCCACCACGTTGCCGGTGGCATCCAGTGCATCGTACAGGTCCATCAGCTCCGCACCGCTGGCCCGGATATAACCCACCAGCTCTTTGAGCTGTGCTGCATCAAAGGTCGTGTACCATGCGTGGGTCATCAAAATCAGCCAGCCGCCATCCTGCACGGCTTTGTCTACCCACGCTTTTACATCCTCCAGCGTGTAGCTTTTGTTCTTTGGGAACACTTCCACGCGCTTCATGCGGCAGCTTTCATACGGGATCTGGTTGATGCCTTTTTCCACCGTAAGGCCCAGGTCAAAATGCTTTTTTACGGTGTTCAGGCAGTCCGCTTTATAGCGCCCGTTCACATAGGCATAGCTGCGCACCCCGCGGATGCCCCAGCGGCGCATCTCTGCTTCAAACTGCTGCAGGGTGGCTTCCAGCGTTTCGGGGGTATCCTGCTCCATATCGGTTTCGGTCATCGTATGGCATGCCACCGTCACGCCGCTGCGCGCCATTTCCTGCAGTTGTTCCACCGTCATGCGGCCGGTTTTGCCCATAAGCCCCGCCGGGCAAGCCACGGTATAAGGCATACCAAGCTCCTGCACCAGCGGGAACAGCACGGTGTACGCTTCGCTGCGGCAGTCGTCATCCACAAACGATACAATGGCTTTCTTTTTGCTGCGGCCCGCGTTGGTCAGCATGTGGGGTGTGGTTTCGGTTTGGGTGGTGGTGCCGTCGGCCCAGTACAGGTCCATATCCTGCGCGGACGCCTTGGCCAGCACCTGCCCGGTACTGCCGCCCGCGGGGATCAGCTTATCGGCATACTGTTTCCACACACTTTCCGCCGGGTCGGTCTGCTGGCCGGGCACCGGGGCGTGGTTCAACACCAGGTATGGGATGTTGCAGCTGATGCACTGCACGCCATCCCGCACGCCGCGCACCGTAACGCTGCCGCTGTTGGTTGCCTGCGCTGTGGCGGCGGGCGGCACCGCTACGGTGTCCCCTGCATCCGCCAGCACCGTTGTCCCCTCCGCCTGGGGGTCCGGGGTAAACGTGACATCCAGCGCAAGGCCATCCCACCCGGTGCCGCGCCGGAAATGCAGAACCTCCATGCCATAGCTGGCTTTGGTGCCAAGGCACAGCATACGCATGGGGCTGCCAAGAATTTTAGGGTAATATCCTTCCAGTTCAATTTCGTGGGTCATTCCATTCCTCCTCATGATCCATTTGAAACCCGATAAGTTACTTGTGTTTCAAATGAAAGCGGCCCTGCTGCCGCCGCTTTGTTGTTTTCTCTGTCTTTGCCTGTTTTGCAGCCGAAAGAGAACATTCCTTCTTGAAACTTATCAGGTTACTCACAGGATAGCATCCTTGCTGTAACTTGTCAAGTTATTTTTATCATCTTGTAAACCCGCAGGTTTTTTGCTATACTTTTTGGGAGGTGATCCGCATGACCATTGGGGAACGCATCCGCGAAGCACGCACCTCCAAAGGGCTGACACAGGAGCAGCTGGCCGAACAGGTGCATGTGACCAAACAAGCGGTTTATAAATACGAGACCGGCATTGTAACCAATATTCCGCTGGATAAACTGGAAAGCATTGCCGCCTGCCTTGGCGTGGCGCCCAGCTACCTGGCCGGGTGGCAGGGCTCCCCTGCCGGGGCGGAACTGGACGCTTTGATTCAGGACGAACCCATTGCCGCCTACCAGAACCTGAAAGACCAACTGACCCAGGCCGATAAGGAAGATATTGCCCGCCTGATCCAACTACGCGCGGAACTGAACCGCAGCAAAACCTGAAAGTGAGGAGATTTTATGCTGGACTGCCTGCCCATCTACCATTGGTTCCACTGCGGCAACCCGTACTCCGGCGCACAGGGCGGCATGCGCTATCTGGTAGCCCCCGCCAAAAAAGCTGACCCCGCCGATGAAAGCGGCAAGCGGAAGATCGAATATCTGACCGCCACCATCTGGCCCGGCCCATGGAGCTTGGAACACACCGCCGATGAAAAGCAGGAGATGGCAGAGTTCCCCGGCAATCAGGAGGGGCTCGATGCCGCCGTTGCCTGGCTGCACGAACGGTACGAAGCCGAACCGGATAAATGGGCCAATATTCCCTCCATTCTGGACTGTGAACCGGATAAATAAGCAAATAAACAAACAGCGCCCGACAGGTACGCTTAAACCGTCGGGCGCTATTTTTCTATCAGGAATGAAATAATAAATAATAATGAATAAAGGCAACACCGCCGTGGGCACCACACGACTATTACTCTTTTTTATGCGAAGCCAATTAAAGGCAATACCGCATAATTCTAAGTGCCGATACGGCGAGCGAGGTGCGGCAGATGCTAAGCCAAAAGCGCAGATAATACTGGATGTCTTATCGAGCATTTTGGCAACGCAGATGCCGTGCCGCAGCTGCCGGAGCGGTGCTTGAGCCGTTAGGCGGGAATTGTGCGGTATTGCCTAAAGTTTTTCGCCAGGCCTTTTTTCAAAAAGGCCGCGCTGGTTACTGGACATCCTTATAAATATCGGCCAGGTTCAGCAGAATCTCGGTTGCCTTATCCATAGCCTCTACCGTGATGCCTTCGCACGGGCCATGGTAGTTAAAGCCGCCGGTGCCAAGGTTCGGGCAGGGCAGGCCCATGTAAGACAGGGTCGCGCCGTCCGTGCCGCCGCGAATGGGCGTTTCCAGCGGCTCCAGGCCAGCCTTGCGGATGGCGGCGCGGGCATTTTCCACCAGATGGAAATGCGGCTTGATCTTTTCCAGCATGCTGAAATAGCTGTCCTTCAGCTCCAGCTCCACGGTGCCTTCGCCATACTTTTCGTTCAGCAGCTTGGCAATGTGGCGCATGGTCTCCTTGCGGGCGGCAAAGCTTTCGGCACTGTGGTCACGCACAATGTAGCCCAGCTTGGCGCCGGTCACATCGCCTTCCATGCTGCACAGGTGGTAGAAACCCTCGCGGTTCTCAGTGTATTCGGGGCGGTCGTAATACGGCAGGGCGTTGTGGAACTCAATGGCAATATTCTGCGCATTCTTCATGACGTTCTTTGCGCTGCCCGGATGGACCGAGAAGCCGTGTACCGTGACAAAAGCAGCGGCAGCGTTAAAGTTTTCATAACTGATTTCGCCCGCTTCGTCGCCGTCCACCGTGTAGGCATAGGCTGCGCCAAAATGCTCCACATCAAACAGGTCAGCACCCTGGCCAACCTCCTCATCGGGGGTAAAGCCCACGCAGATCTTGCCGTGGGGGCGGTTTTCTTTCTGCAGGATCTCCAGCATGGTCATAATCTCGGCCACACCGGCTTTGTCGTCCGCACCCAGCAGGGTGGTGCCATCGGTGGTGATCAGGGTTTGGCCCTTGAGCTTTGCCAGGAATGGGAACTGCTTGGTGCTGAGAACTGCGCCGGTACCGGGCAGGACAACATCGCCGCCGTCATAATTTTCATGGATCTGGGGCTTCACATTCTCGCCCGGTGCATCGGGGGAAGTATCCATATGGGCAATAAATCCAAGGCCCTTGGCAGCTTCGTGGCCGGGGGTGGCGGGCAGCGTGGCGTAAACATAGCAGTGCTCATCCACATGGGCATCCGCAAGGCCAAGGTCCTGCAGCTCCTTGACCAGCATGCGGGCCAGGTCAAACTGGCGGGCGGTGGTGGGGTGGGTATCGCTTACGGGGTCCGAGGTGGTATACACCTTAACGTAATTCAGCAAACGTTCATAGGCGCGCATAAAATTTGATTCTCCTTTATTGTATAATGGTTGCACTGGGGGTATTGTACCACAAAAAACAGCATTTTCCAAGGTCAGGCCCTTTTCAAGCTGTAACTTTTATGTTAGAATTGGTTGTATATAGGGGAAGTGTTGGCTTTATGGGCATTGGAAGATGCCCGACGCTGCTGCGCCTACCACCAAAAGTTCGTCCCCTGACAGGAGGAAACCATGGCAGATACCATTTTCAAAGATAAAACCTTGTTGATCACCGGCGGCACCGGCAGCTTTGGCCACACCGTGCTCAAGCATTTTTTGACGACTGATATCGGCGAGATCCGCATTTTCAGCCGTGACGAGAAAAAGCAGGACGACATGCGCCATGAGCTGCAGGCCAACTATCCTGACTATTACAATAAAGTCAAGTTCTACATCGGCGATGTGCGCAACATCCAGAGCCTGCGCGATGTGATGCCCGGCGTCAACTTTATCTTCCATGCCGCTGCGCTCAAGCAGGTTCCTTCCTGCGAGTTTTTCCCCATGGAGGCCGTGCGCACCAACATTGAGGGCACCGACAACATGCTGCATGCCGCCATTGAAGCAGGCGTGGAGCGCGTGGTCTGCCTTTCTACCGATAAAGCCGCTTACCCCATCAATGCCATGGGCATCTCCAAGGCCATGATGGAGCATGTTATCACTGCCAACGCGCGTGTCAGCGCACAGCGCGGCGGCCCGGTCATCTGCTGCACCCGTTACGGCAACGTGATGTGCAGCCGCGGCAGCGTGATTCCGCTGTTTGTGGAGCAGATCAAGGCCGGCAACCCCATTACCATCACCGATCCCAACATGACCCGCTTTTTGATGAACCTGGATGAGGCCGTTGACCTTGTCATGTTTGCCTTTGAGCACGCCAATCCGGGCGATCTGTTCATCCAGAAATCCGATGCTTCCACCATTGGCGATCTGGCCAAAGCCGTGCAGCAGCTGTTTGGCGACACCGGCACCCGCGTGATCGGCACCCGCCACGGCGAAAAGCTGTACGAGACCCTGATGACCAAGGAAGAGCGGATGCGCAGCGAGGATATGGGCAACTATTACCGCGTTGCCGCCGACAACCGCGACTTGAACTATGACAAGTACTTCATCAAGGGCCAGGTTCACACCCAGGCCGATGAAGATTATACCAGCCACAACACCCGCCGCCTGGATGTGGAGGGCACCATCAAAAAGATCATGACCACCGAGTACATCCAGGAAGCACTGAAAGAGGCAGGCAAGGCATGAACATTCTTGTCACCGGGGCAAAGGGGTTTGTCGGGTGCAATCTGTGTGAAAACCTGAAAAATATCCGCGATGGCAAAAACCGCACCCGCCCGGCCCTGAACATTACTGATATTTTTGAGTATGACCTGGACACGGCTCCGGCGCTGCTGGATGAATACTGCGCCAAGGCAGACTTTGTATTTAACCTGGCCGGGGTCAACCGCCCCAAAGTGGAAAGCGAGTTCATGGCGGGCAATTTCGGCTTTGCCTCCACCCTGCTGGATACGCTGAAAGCCCACGGCAACACCTGCCCGGTGATGCTGTCCAGCTCCATTCAGGCCACGCTGATCGGCCGCTATGGCAAAAGCGATTACGGCAAAAGCAAGCTGGCCGGAGAAGAACTGTTCTTTGAATACAGCAAAACCACCGGTGCCCCGGTGCTGGTTTACCGCTTTCCCAACCTGTTTGGCAAATGGTGCCGCCCCAACTACAACAGCGCCGTGGCTACTTTCTGCCACAACATTGCCAACGGCCTGCCCATCACCGTCAATGACCGCGCAACTGAGCTGGAACTGCTGTACATTGACGATCTGGTAGAAGAGATGCTGGATGCGCTGGAAGCTGCGCCCCACCGCTGCAATTATGACGGCCTTACCCCGGTGCCTGCCATGGGTGGCCGTTACTGCTTTGCTCCCGTCACCCACAAAGTGACCCTTGGGGAGATTGTGGATCTGTTGGAACAGTTCCACGCCCAGCCCGCCACGCTGGTGGTGCCGGAGATCCCGGCGGGCAGCTTTGCCAAAAAGCTGTATTCCACCTATCTTTCCTACCTGCCCAATGAGCGGATTGCCTTCCCCTTAAAAGTCAACGCAGACGAGCGCGGCAGCTTTACCGAGCTGCTGAAAACCGAAAACTGCGGCCAGTTCAGCGTGAACATTTCTAAGCCCGGCATTACCAAGGGCCAGCACTGGCACAACACCAAGTGGGAATTTTTTATTGTGGTTTCCGGCCACGGGCTGATCCAGGAGCGCAAAGTTGGCTGTGACGAAGTGATGGAGTTTGAGGTGTGGGGCGATAAGCCCACCGCCGTGCAGATGCTGCCCGGCTGCACCCACAACATCATCAACTTAAGCGATACTGAAAACCTTGTGACCCTGATGTGGGCCAACGAACCGTTTGACCCCGCCAAGCCAGACACGTTCTTTTTGAAAGTGTAACATTTTAAGCGTATATACTCAGGTAGGAGTTAGGAGTTTTGAAACCTGGGCAAGGTAAATGTCTCAGAACATTCAAAGCCGTTCCCTGCGAAACTCTTTATCGTTTGCGGAAGACAATAAAACCAGCAGTCGTTCTTCAACTCCTAAGGCAATACCGCATAATTCTAAGTGCCGATACGGCGAGCGAGGTGCGGCAGCTGCTAAGCCAAAAGCGCAGATAATACTGGATGTCTTATCGAGCATTTTGGCAACGCAGATGCCGTGCCGCAGCCGCCGAAGCGGTGCTTAAGCCGCTAGGCGGGAATTGTGCGGTGTTGCCCTAACTCCTCACTCCTACCTCCTAACTGTATCGGGTGTTTTACAATGAACAAGCTCAAACTTATGACCATTATCGGCACGCGGCCGGAGATCATTCGGCTGTCGGCTGTGATTAAAAAGTGTGATGTGTATTTTGACCAGATTCTAGTCCACACCGGCCAGAACTATGATTATAACCTGAATCAGGTATTCTTTGAGGACCTGGGCCTGCGTGCGCCGGATTTCTATCTGGATGCCGTCGGCAAGGACCTGGGTGAAACCATCGGCAACATTATTGCCAAGTCCTACTCCCTGATGGTGGAACAGAAGCCCGATGCCCTGCTGATTCTGGGCGATACCAACAGTTGCCTTTCCGCCATTGCGGCCAAGCGGCTGCACATTCCCATCTTCCACATGGAAGCCGGCAACCGCTGCTTTGACGAGTGCCTGCCTGAGGAAACCAACCGCCGCATTGTGGACCACATTTCCGATGTGAACATGTGCTATTCCGAGCATGCCCGCCGTTACCTGAATGCCGAAGGCACCGCCAAGGAGCGCACCTTTGTGACCGGTTCCCCCATGGCGGAAGTGCTGCACGCCAACCTGGCCAAGATCGAAGCCAGCGATGTGCTGGAGCGCCTGGGGCTGGAGCCGCACAAATACATGCTGCTTTCCGCCCACCGCGAGGAGAACATTGATACCGAAAAGAACTTTATCGACCTGTTCACCTCCATCAATCACCTGGCCCAGACCTATGATATGCCCATTCTGTATTCCTGCCATCCGCGCAGCAAAAAGCGGCTGGACGCCATGGGCTTCCAGCTGGACGAGCGCGTAAAGCTGCATGAGCCCCTGGGCTTCCATGATTACAACCATCTGCAGATGAACGCGTTTGCCGTGGTCAGCGATTCCGGCACCCTGCCGGAGGAATCCAGCTTCTTTACCAGCGTGGGACATCCGTTCCCGGCTGTCTGCATCCGTACCTCCACCGAGCGACCTGAAGCACTGGACAAAGGCTGCTTTGTGCTGGCCGGCATCAGCGAGGGCGGCGTGGAGCAGGCGGTTGCCACCGCCGTTGCCATGAACGCCAACGGCGACAACGGCATCCCCGTCCCCTACTACACTGAAGACGTTTCCACCAAGGTCGTCAAGATCATCCAGAGCTACACCGGGGTGGTTAATAAGATGGTGTGGAGAAAAAACTGAGTTTTTTTAGTTAGGAGGTAGGAGTGAGGAGTGAGGAGTTTTTTGAGGCTGCGACAAGCTGAATGCTTTGGAACGGTCAAGATCGTTCCCTACAGAGCATTTTATAGATTGCAAAAGACCTCAAGTCTAGCAGCCGTTCTTCAACTCCTAACTCCTGCTTCCTAACTCCTAACTTTCGAAAGGTGTGTGCCCTTTGCCCTCTCAAAAAAAGATTCTTGTTGTTACGCAGCATTTCTGGCCGGAAAATTTTCGCATCAATGATATTGTGGAAGGTTTTTTGCAGGATGGCATTGCGGTGGATGTGCTTTGTGGGCTGCCCAATTACCCAAAAGGCGAATGGTTCCCCGGTTACAGCGCCGCCGGCCCTTTTGAAGAAGAATGGCACGGTGCCCGCCTGTACCGCTGCAAAGAGGTTCCGCGCAGGGGCAACACCTCGGTCAACATTTTTTTGAACTATGTCAGCTGGCCGTGGTACGCCGCTCATGCGCTGCACCGCCTGCCGGGCGGGTACGATGCGGTGTTCTGCTTTAACACCAGCCCGGTACTGATGTGTTGGCCCGCCATCCGTTATGCCAAAAAGCACCACATTCCCTTTACCAACTATGTGCTGGATATCTGGCCCGAAAACCTGTACAGCGTGCTGAATGTGAAAAACAAAGCCCTGCGCGCGATTGCCCAGGGTGTAAGCGACGCTTTATATAAGAAGGCCGACCGACTGATTGCCATGAGTGAGCCGCTGCAGCAGCGGCTGTGCCAGCGCACCGGTATGCCGCCGCAGAAAATTGCTGTGATCCCGCAGTACTGCGAGGATTTTTACGCCGTTCCTCAGCCGGATGCCGCTTTGCAGGCGCAGTTCGGCGGGCGGTTCAACCTGGTGTTTACCGGCACTTTTACCCCCGCCCAAAGCCTGGAGACCGTCATCACGGCGGTGCAGGATGCGCGCAGCCGCGGGGCGGATATGTTGCACCTGTTGCTGGTGGGCGATGGCATGAGCCGCGCCGCGCTGGAAGCCAAAGTGAAAGAGCTGCGCGCCGAGGACGCCGTTACGTTTTACGGCAGTGTTCCGGCAACGGATATCCCCAAGTTCACCGCGCTGGCGGATGCTTTGATCGTCTGCCTGTCGGATTCGCCGGACTTGGGGCTGACCGTACCGGCCAAGGTTGCCAGTTATATGGCCGCCGGCAAGCCGGTCCTGGCCAGTATGGACGGTGCCGGCAATGCGGCGGTTGCCGCGGCAGGCGGGTTAAGCTCCCCTGCCTGTGATGCCGCTGCCCTGGCAGACAACCTGCTGGCACTGACCCGCATGGACGCCGCCCAGCGCGCCGCCATGGGCCAGAGCGCCAAAGAATATTATCTTGCGCATTACCGCCGCAGCGAGCTGCTGCGCAAACTGGAACATTTTATTTTGGAAGGCCGCGTTTGATGCCAAACCGGCCGTTCCCCTGATGTGAGGTGCCCTTTTGAATCACCCAGCCAAAATTCTTGTTATCATTCCCTGTTATAACGAGGAAGCCAACATCGTCAGCACCGTGGAACGCCTGCGTGCCACCTGCCCGCAGGTTGACTTTTTGATCATCAACGATTGTTCCACCGACTGCTCGGCTGAATTGCTGGCGGAGCATGGCTACCCGTTTTTGGATCTGCCGGTCAATCTTGGCATTGGCGGCGGCGTGCAGTGCGGTTATCGCTATGCCCGCGCCAATGGTTATGATGTTGCTGTGCAGATGGACGGTGACGGCCAGCACGACCCTGCTTATCTGATGCAGGTCGTTCAGCCGGTATTGGACGGCAAGCTGGATATGTGCATCGGCAGCCGCTTTATCAAGTGTGAAGGCTTCCAGACAAGCTTTATGCGCCGGGTCGGCATCCGCTTTTTAAGCTGGCTCATCCATATTCTCTGTGGTCAGCGCATTCTGGATGTCACCAGTGGTTTCCGTGCCACCGGTCCCCAGCTAACCGCCTATTTTGCGGAGCATTATGCTTCGGATTATCCGGAGCCGGAAGCCATTCTGGCTGCCACGCTGGCTGGGTTCCGCGTAGGCGAAGCCCCGGTCGTCATGAAAGAACGTCAGGGCGGCGTTTCCAGCATTCGCAGTTTTAAAAGCGCGTATTACATGATCAAGGTTTCCCTGTCTTTGATCATTGACCGCCTTTCTATCAAGAAAATCCACCAGCCGAAAAGCAAATAAGGAGGCACAACGCCCATGACGGCACATTTCCAGTTTTTTATGATTTTGGGTGCGGCCATCCTGCTGCTGATTATTTTTGCGCTGCTGAAAAAGGGCCAAATGAGCGTAAAATACAGCCTTCTCTGGCTGGCACTGGCCGTAGTTCTTGTCATCTTTGCGGTATTCCCCTATGTTGTTTACGTCCTGCGTGATCTGCTGGATGTACAAATGCCGGTCAACCTGGTATTTATGCTCATGTTCTGCTTTGTGCTGCTGGTGCTGCTCAGTTTAAGCATCGGCGTCAGCCAGCTTGCGGATAAGTGCAAGCGCCTTACCCAGGAAAACGCTATCCTGGAAAAGCGCGTGCGGGATTTGGAGAAAAAACTCAGCGGCAAATAATCCCGCCAAAGGAGTTTGAGGATGGAACTGACAACACTGCTATTTCTTGGCTTTTTTGCGGCAGTGGCGCTTTTGAACTATACCCTGCCCCGTGTTCTGCGCCCTTACTGTCTGCTGGCTGCCAGCTACCTGTTTTACTGTTGGGGGGCCAACGACCGCCTGCTGGTACCGGTTTTGGTTGCGGCAACACTGGTCACATGGGGCTGCGGGCTGGTGATCGGCAAATGCCGGATAGGTCCCGTGCGGGTGATTTTCCTGCTTTTGGCGGTGTTCACCTGTGTGGGGCTTTTGTTCTATTACAAATACTGGAACCTGTTGGCGGCAGATATTCTGAGCGGCACGGTATTGCAGCCCCGCACGGATATGGTTACCCCGCTGGGCCTGGGCTACTTTACCCTTGCTGCGCTCAGCTACACCATTGATGTATACAAGCGCCGCTGCAAGGTTGAGCTGAACCCGCTGCATTATGCGCTGTTCGTCAGCTTTTTTCCCACCATGACCACCGGCCCAATTGAGCGCTACCCCCATTTTCGGCCACAGATCCACAAATCCCGCCGGTTCAGCTACACCCGGTGTGCGGGCGGTGCGTTCCGCATGCTGTGGGGCTACACCAAAAAGATGGTCCTGGCGGACAACATGAACCTGTACATCAAGATGGTGTACGATACCCCCGCTGAGATGAACGGCCCCAACCTAGTGGCCGCCACCCTGCTGTTCAGCCTGCGGCTCTACCTGGATTTTTCCGGCTGTTGCGATATCGCCATCGGTGCTGCCCGCATTTTGGGGTATGACCTGCTGGAAAACTTTCACAGCCCGTTCGAGGCTACCAGCTTTGCCGGGTTGTGGCAGCGCTGGCACATGAGCCTGACTGGCTGGCTGCGGGATTATATCTACATTCCTCTTGGCGGCAGCCGCTGCAATGTGGTGCGCCATATGCTGAACACGCTGATCGTGTTTGCCGTCAGCGGCCTATGGCACGGGGCTGACCTGCGCTATCTGGAATGGGGCATTGCCTGCGGCGTGATTTCAGTCATTGCCCAGCTGAGCAAAGCTCCACGCAAAGTGCTGTGGCGCTATAACCCGCTGTACCGCGAGCCTGCCGTGCAAACATTCCTCCAGCGCTGCATCACCTACCTGCTGTTCAGCTTTACAATGGTGTTTTTTGCTTCCGCCATTTACAACGCTGCCCCCGGCGAGGTATTTGCCGGAATACTGCAGGGCTGGCAGGGCGGCTTTGCAGCTGGATGGGAAAGCGTTACCAATCTGGCCACCAGCAGCGGCATTGACGGCCGCCTGCCGGTGGTGTTGACCTGCGGTACCGCCATTGTGCTGGCCATGGAGCACAACGGCAACAATGTTGCCCGCTGGATCCGCAAGCAGTGCTTTGTGCTGCGTTGGACGGTCTATTATGCCGCTGCGGTATCCATCTTGTTCTTTGCCGCGTTCGGGCAGTCGGCGTTCATTTACCAGCAATTTTAACGGGGGAGGGAGATCAATTATGCCAACACAGACCCCTGCTTCCGCCCCGCGCGGCACCCAAAAGGTCAGCCGCAGTGCTGTTGCCGCCCCGGCCCGCAAGCCCACCACAAAGCAAAAAAAATCCGCTCCCTCACCGCGCAGACGCCCCAAAAAGCCAAATATCTTCGTTCGCTTTTTGCATGGTTTGGTCCGCCGGTTATACTTTGGCAGCAAAACGTTGTTCAAGTTTGCCCTGTTCATTCCCATTCTGGTTTTCATGGTCTGGTTCAGCTATACGGTAGACCGCAGTGGCCTGTTCCAGGGTGAGCTTGCCCCCCGCCGCATTGTGGACTTGATGCTGCAGGGCTATGATGTGAGCAACTTTGAGCAGATGAACGAAATTGAGCGCGAGGTTGTCCAGCTGTTTGCACAGGATGTTCCGGACACCCCGGAAGTGATCGGCATTGGCTCCAGCCGCGTATTACAGTTCACACGGGAACTTGTCGGAACCGACAGTTTTTTCAACATGGGCGTTACCGGCGCGGATGTGCGCGATAACATGACCAGCTATTATAAGATGGTCTGTTACGGCAAAGCGCCCAAGGTGCTGATTTGGAGCGTGGATCCCTGGGTGCTGTATGGGGACGAAGCCGCCTTTGACAAGCGCGCCGATGTGGAGCTGTACAACGAATTTTTGACTAAGGTTCTCGGTGTTGAAACCGACTATGAGGAAGAGGACCGCGTGGCGCTGTGGAAAGCGCTGGTGGAACCGGCTTATTTTCAGGGCAACGTAGACTATTACTTAAAGAACCGCGGCCAGAGCGTTGTGACGGATGACGATGGCACCCCCATTGACTTTAACCCGGTGGACGGCAACCCTTACGAGCAGCCCACCACCATCAAGCGCTCTGACGGCAGTGTGCTGTATGACCCCGCATTCCGGGATGCCAACACCGACCAGGTGCGCGCCCTTGCCGCCGAAGCCTGCCCCACGTTCAACAGCGTACATATGGAAGGGTTCGACTCGCTTTCCCCCAAGCAGGAAGAAGCGTTTGACAAGTTTATCCAGTATGCGCAAAACCAGGGCACCACGGTGATTTTGGCCCTCTCCCCCTGGCACCCGTACCTGTATGACTTTCTGCTGACGGAAACCGACCAGCACCAGGGCTTTTTTGAAACCGAAAACTGGATCCGCCAGTATGCGCATGACTACAATATTCCGCTGTACGGCAGTTATGACCCCACCTGCATTAAGGGGTTGGATGAGACCGACTTTTTCGATGGCCTGCACTGCAAGGGCTGCGGTATCGCCAAGTTCTTCCCCGGTGTGCCGCAGGTGTTGCAGGATGTTGAAAACAACACCCTGCCCGACCCCCTCAGCGTGACCCCGCGCACCACCCTGCCGGTGGATGGTGAGGAGAATGTTGAAAACGTCGGGTAAGCGCTTTGCTTCTTTTGGCAGGTTGTTCCCTGCTTGATTTTCGCCTTTTGCTTACGACTTATAAAACCAGCCGCCTGCTTTGTGCATTTGCACGGCAGGCGGCTGGTTTTTACGTTCGTTTATTATTAAGGGGAAAATAAGAAATGGGGAAAATAAGAAATATGGGAAAGTAAAGAGGTATGGCACCTGCACCACGGCACTTGTATGCTCGTTCCATTTGATCAGGGTATTGCATGCGGTGCGGGTAACGGCGGCATCCTCTTTGATTGCAGTAATATCTTCGGCCATGGAATCCAGGCGAGTTTCTATCGCATCCAGGCGTTTATCCATTTGATTCAAATGGGTATGAATCGGTGCCAGCGCACTGGTCATCAATTCTGAAATTGGCTGCAGATTCTCTTTCGTCATGGCCGTCTTTTTTCCCTTGCTTTCCGGCGGTCATTCACTGTGCGGCTATTGTCCCCTGTTTTTATATGCCACGCAATGCCGCAATATACCCAAATTGCGGGGCCGCTTTTTTCAAAATTCTGCCTGCATTGTTTGGCTGCCGGTTCCGCGCAGCTGCATTATTTTTCCCATGGGCTGCGGATAATTTCGCCGCTGTCCACTTTCATGCAGCGCTCCACGGTTGCCCCGGCTTTGATGGTTGCACGGGGGGCGGCGTGCACACCGTCTTCCAGCACGGCGTTATGGTCCACAATGGCACCGGCATTGATGATGCACCCTGCCCCCACTTTGGTTCCTGCGCCCACAAAGGCAAATGGCAGCACCACGGTCCCTGCCCCCAGGGCTGCGCTGCTGCATACTTCTGCCGCCGGGTGTTCAAACACCGGTGTCTGGTAGCCCGCAGCCACCAGCTTTTGCAGCCATTGCAGCCGCAGCTCATTGTTGCCAAGGCCCACAAAAGCCGCGGTGCAGCGTTCCCTGATGGTGGGATCCAGGTAATCTGCCAGTTTGCCCGCAGCGTCCGGTGCCTGGTCATCCAGGTACAAAATACGGGAATAGCCGCCGGCTTCCGCCAGCATTTCTCCCAGCTGTGTGCCAAAGCCCCCCTTGCCAAGCACAAGGGCTGTGTGGAACAATTTCATTGCGATACCCCTTTCCCATCCTGCCTTATGGCAGTATTTTCTGGTATGGTTATTATAGCACAAAAATCCTTATCAAAAAAGTCATACTTCACCCCGTTTTTCTCCATCAACTTTGACAAAAAGCCCTATCTTATTTTAAACACAATAGGAAGTGCGCCAAAAAAAGTTTTGGCTCTTGCTTTTTTGCGTTGCACGCTTTACACTTTAATTACAGAGATTTTCCGTACGGGTGTTTTGTGTGTTATTCTGTACACAGCCCGCCGGGGGATCCAGCCATACATTAACGGATGGAGGGCGACTTTGTGCATTACACGAATCTTCTCGGACCATTCCCGGTCGGTTTGCGCAGCTGTGTTCTTCATGCGGTGTATTATAAGCATAATAGCCTTGTATAAGCGCAGTGTACCCGTGTACACCGCGCTCTTATTTTTTTGAAGGAGGATCTGTAACATGCCGAACCGTAAAAAGGTTGCCATCATCATGGGTTCTGACAGTGACTGGCCGGTTGTAAAAAGTGCCTGCGGGGTGCTGAAAGATTTCGATGTACCGTTTGAGGCGCACATTCTTTCCGCCCACCGTACGCCGGAAGCCGCCGCTGCCTTTGCCAAATCTGCCCGCGCCAATGGTTACGGTGTTATCCTGTGCGCTGCCGGTATGGCGGCCCACCTGGCAGGTGCCTTTGCCGCCAACACCACTTTGCCGGTGGTCGGCATCCCGATGAAGGGCGGTGCCATGGACGGTCTGGATGCTCTGCTTGCTACCGTGCAGATGCCTTCCGGCTTCCCGGTTGCCACGGTTGCCCTGAACGGTGCCAAGAACGCCGCTTACCTGGCCGTTGCCATCTTGGCTGTTGCCGATGATGAGCTTGCCGCTAAGCTGGATCAGTTCCGTGCCGACACCGCCGCCGCCATTGCCAAAAAGGATGCCGCCATCGCTGCCGAAGCCGCAGCTATGTAACTTCAAATCCCGGTTTATTTGCTGTTGTTTTATCCCTTTTTATAAAAAGGATTCCATAAATCAATTCATGAAAGAATATAAAGGAGCGCATTACAATGAACGTTGAAATTAAAGAACAGATGTACGAAGGCAAAGCTAAGCAGGTATTCGCAACTTCTGACCCCGAAATCGTTATGGTTCATTACAAGGACGATGCCACCGCCGGCGACGGCGAAAAGAAGGGCACCATCCGCGATAAGGGCATTGTCAACAACAAGCTGTCCAACGCTCTGATGCAGAAGCTGGAAAAAGAAGGCATCCCCACCCATTATGTTGAGGAGCTGAACGACCGCGATACCCTGGTCAAGAAGGTTCAGATCGTTCCTCTGGAAGTCATCATCCGCAATGTTGCCGCCGGCCACTTCAGCCTGCGCATGGGCGTGCCCGAGGGCAAGGTGTTCAAGACCCCCATCCTGGAGTACAGCTACAAGAACGACGACCTGCATGACCCGTTCATCAACCATTATTACGCCTTGGCCCTTGACCTTGCCACCCAGGAAGAGCTGGACACCATTGCCAAGTACGCCTTCAAGGTCAACGAAGTGCTGAAGAAGATCATGCTGGATGCCAACATCCGCCTGATTGACTTCAAACTGGAGTTTGGCCGCCTGTCTGACGGCACCATCATTCTGGCTGACGAGATCAGCCCGGATACCTGCCGCTTCTGGGATGCCACCACCGGTGCCCACCTGGATAAAGACCTGTTCCGCCGCAGCCTTGGCGGTGAGGCCGATGCCTACCAGGAAGTTATGAAGCGCCTGCTGGGCTGATTGAACCAAGCTTAGTCCAGCCAATGTTCAGGGTGTACTGGAACCGCCGTTCGCTCTTCCGGTGCACCCTGCCATCGTTTGAAACAGGAAACGGAGAACTGAATGAAGGAGCTTTGTCCCGCCGAAGCACTGCATGAAGAATGCGGCGTGTTCGGTATCTATGATTCCACCGGCAAAACCAACATGGTCAGCGCCGTGTACAGCGCGTTGTATGCCCTGCAGCACCGCGGCCAGGAAAGCTGCGGCATTGCCCTGAACGTGGACGGTGTGCTGACCGGCTACCGCGATCTTGGCCTGGTCAGCGAGGTATTTACCCCGCGCGTGCTGGCTGACCTGCCGCAGGATGCCAAGATGGCCACCGGCCATGTGCGCTATGCCACCAGCGGCCAGCGCACCCGCGCCAACGCCCAGCCCATGGTTCTGCACCACTGCAAGGGCGCTATGGCCATCTGCCACAACGGCAACCTGACCAATGCCCCCCAGCTGCGCCACAAACTGGAAATGAACGGTTCGATCTTCCACGGCACTTCGGACACCGAGGTCATCGGCTATCTGCTGACCCAGAACCGCCTGATCAGCCCGGATATTGAAACAGCTGTCTGCCGCACGATGGAGCAGATCGTGGGTGCTTACAGCCTGGTCATTATGACCCACACCAAACTGATCGCCGCGCGCGATCCTAATGGCTTCCGCCCTCTCTGCATTGGCCAGCTGCCGGATGGCTCCGGCTGGGCTTTTGCTTCGGAATCCTGTGCGCTGGATGCTGTAGGCGCCCGCTTTGTGCGCGATGTACTGCCCGGCGAGATCGTGGTGGCAGACTACACCGGCCTGCGCACCATCCGCACCCACTGCGGCACCACACCGCACACGATGTGCGTGTTTGAGTACATTTATTTTGCCCGCCCCGATTCCATCATCGAGGGCACCTGCGTGCATGATGCCCGCCTGCAGGCCGGACGCTTTCTGGCACAGGAGCATCCGGTGAAAGCCGATGTCGTCATCGGTGCGCCGGATTCCGGCCTGGATGCCGCCCTTGGCTATGCGCAGGAAAGCGGTATTCCCTATGGCGTGGGCTTTATTAAAAACAAATATGTGGGCCGCACCTTCATCCAGGGCTCCCAGGCCCAGCGTGAAAGCAGTGTGCGCATCAAATTGAACGCAATTTCCTCCACCGTTGCGGGCAAGCGCGTTGTGCTTGTGGATGACTCCATCGTGCGCGGCACCACCAGCGCCCGCACCATCAAGCTGCTGCGCGACGCCGGTGCCAAGGAAGTACACTACCGCATTTCGGCCCCGCCGTTTGCCCACCCCTGCTATTTCGGCACCGACATCCCGGACGAAAAAGACCTGATTGCCACCGGCCATACGGTGGAGGAGATCCGCCAGATCGTGGGGGCCGATTCCCTGGGCTACCTGAGCATTGAACATGTGACCCAGCTGGCCATCCACAGCAAGTGCGGGTTCTGCACCGGCTGCTTTACCGGCCATTACCCGGTGCCCGCCCCCAACGAGACGATGGACATTGTATACGATAAACCCCTGAGCCAGTCCCAGACCAAAAAACGCCTGTAAGCTGATAAGGAGAGAAACATAATGGAAAAAAGCTATTCTGCAAGCTACGCTGCCGCTGGTGTGGATATTACCGCCGGTTACAAGGCAGTTGACCTGATGAAGCAGCACGTTGCCCGCACCATGAACGAGCACTGCATTGGCGGCCTGGGCGGCTTTGGCGGCCTGTTTGAGCTGGACTGCACCGATATGCCCCACCCCGTGCTGATTTCCGGCACGGACGGCGTTGGTACCAAGCTGCGCATTGCCCAGTACATGAACAAACATGACACCGTTGGCATTGATTGCGTTGCCATGTGCGTGAACGATGTCATCTGCGCCGGTGCCAAGCCGCTGGTGTTCCTGGATTACATCGCCTGCGGCAAAAACGTGCCGGAGCGCATTGCCGAGCTGGTTGCCGGTGTAGCCGAAGGCTGCGTGCAGGCTGGCTGTGCCCTGGTTGGCGGTGAGACCGCCGAGATGCCCGGTTTTTACCCGGAGGACGAGTACGACCTGGCCGGCTTTACCGTTGGCGCTGTGGACAAGAGCAAGATCCTGGACAACTCCACCATGCAGCCCGGCGATGTGATCATCGCCCTGCCTTCCACCGGCGTACACTCCAACGGGTTCTCCCTGGTGCGCAAGATCTTTGACCTGGAGAACAACCCCGATGTGCTGAAAAAGACCTTTGACGGCATGGACAAGACCCTGGGCGAAGCCCTGCTGGCCCCCACCAAGATTTATGTCAAGCCTGTGCTGGCCGTGATGAAGGAGGTTACCGTCAAGGGCGTTTCCCACATTACCGGCGGCGGCTTTTACGAGAACATTCCCCGCAGCCTGAAAGCCGGCTGCTGCGCTGTGATCAAGAAGAGCGATGTGCGCACCCCCGTGCTGTTTGATGTGCTGGCTAAAGAGGGCAACATTCCGGAGCGCGATATGTTCAACACCTTCAACATGGGCGTTGGTATGATTTTGACCGTGGCTGCCGAGGATGCCGACAAGGCCATTGAGATCCTGAAAGCCAACGGCGAGGATGCTTACCGCCTTGGTGTGATTGGCGAAGGCAGCGGGGTGCAGCTGGTATGATGAAGATTGCTGTGCTGGTTTCCGGCGGCGGCACCAACCTGCAGGCCATCCTGGAAAGCGAACGCCGCGGGGAGAACCCCAACGGTAAGGTTACCCTGGTGGTTGCCAGCAAACCTGGTGTGTATGCGTTGGAACGCGCTGCAAACTTCGGCGTGGAAACCGCCGTGGTGCGCCGCAAGGATTACGCCACCAGCGAGGAGTTTGACACTGCCCTGCTGAGTGTGCTGAAAGACCATGGCATTGAGCTGGTGGTTCTGGCAGGATTTTTGAGCGTGCTGGGCCCCAGCGTGATTGCCGCTTACCCCAACCGCATCCTGAACATCCATCCCAGCCTGATTCCCAGCTTTTGCGGCCCCGGCTACTATGGCCTGAAAGTGCATGAGGAAGCGCTGAAGCGCGGCGTGAAAGTGACCGGCGCTACCGTCCACTTTGTCAACGAAGTGTGTGACGGCGGGCCCATCCTGCTGCAAAAAGCCGTGGAAGTGCAGCCCGGTGATACCCCCGAAGTGCTGCAAAAGCGCGTGATGGTGGAAGCCGAATGGAAGTTGCTGCCCCAGGCCATTGCCATGGTGTGCAATGGCGAAGCCTGACCGAACAAGGAGGATTCCCGCATGAAAAAGAATCTTTATACTTATCTGGCCGGTAACGAATATCCCGGCCGCGGCATCTGCATTGGCCGTTCGCCGGACGGCACCAAGGCCATGATTGCTTACTGGATCATGGGCCGCAGCGCCAACAGCCGCAACCGCGTGTTTGACGCCATCCCCGGCGGCATCCGCACGGTAGCCGCAGACCCCGCCAAGCTGGAAGATCCCCACCTGATCATCTATAACCCGGTTCTGACCCTGAATGATACCACCATTGTGACCAACGGTGACCAGACGGATACCATTTACCGCTACATGCGGGATAACCTGTTCCCTGGTTACGGCTTTGAAGCGGCCCTTGCCACCCGCACTTTTGAGGACGATGCCCCCAACTTTACCCCCCGCATTTCCGGCGTTGTGGATATGCGTCGCGGCGGCTACAAGCTGAGCATCCTGAAAAGCTGCGATGGCAACCCCGCCAGCGTGCAGCGCCAGACCTTTGACTATCCGCAGCCCGTTGCAGGCGAAGGCCAGCTGATTACCACCTACCAGAAAAACGGCTCCCCCATCCCCAGCTTTGCCGGTGAGCCGCTGCGCGTGACACTGGACCAGAACGATGCCGACGAATTTGCCGGAAAGTTGTGGGAAGCCCTGAACGAAGATAATAAGGTCAGCCTGTTTGTGCGTGCCATCACGCTGGAAACCGGCGATTATGAAGATGTGATCCTGAACAAATACAACACAGTGGAGGGCTGAACTTATGAACGAATTCCAGCTGAAATACGGCACCAACCCCAACCAGAAGCCTGCCCGCATTTTTATGGCAGACGGTTCTGATCTTCCCGTTACCATTTTGAATGGCAAGCCGGGCTACATCAACTTTCTGGATGCGTTCAACAGCTACCAGCTGGTGCGCGACCTGAAAAAAGCCCTGGGCCAGCCTGCTGCTGCCAGCTTTAAGCATGTTTCCCCCGCCGGTGCCGCCATTGGCCTGCCACTGGACGAAACGCTGAGAAAGATGTATCATATTAGTGCAGAGGCTGAGCTTTCTCCCCTGGCCTGCGCTTATGCCCGCGCCCGCGGTGCGGACCGCATGTCCAGCTTTGGTGACTGGATCGCCCTGTCTGATGTGTGCGACCTTGCCACCGCAAAGCTGATCCAGCACGAAGTTTCGGACGGCATCATTGCCCCCGGCTATGACGCCGACGCCCTGGAAGTGCTGAAATCCAAAAAGAAAGGCAACTACAACATCGTTGCCATTGATCCGGATTATATCCCCGCTCCGCTGGAGCGCCGCACCGTATTCGGTGTCACCTTTGAGCAGGGCCGCCAGGATCTGGAGATCAGCGTGGATACCATGCTGCAAAACTTTGTAACCGAGAACAAGACGGTGACTGATGCCCAGAAGCGCGATCTGATCATGAGCCTGATCGTGCTGAAATACACCCAGTCCAACTCCGTCTGCTATGTGCAGGACGGCCAGACCATCGGTGTGGGCGCAGGCCAGCAAAGCCGCATCCACTGCACCCGCCTGGCAGGTCAGAAAGCCGACAACTGGCAGCTGCGCCATATGCCCAAGGTTCTGGACCTGCCGTTCCGCGAGGATATCTCCAAGCCCAACCGCGATAACGCGATTGATGTTTACATCGGCGATACCCCGGAGGATGTGATTGGGGATGACGTTTGGGCCGAAACCTTTACTGTGCAGCCTGCCCCGTTGACTGCCGAGGAAAAGAAAGCCTGGCTGAGCAAGGTAACGAATGTTGCCCTGGGCAGTGATGCATTCTTCCCCTTTGGGGACAACATTGAGCGCGCCCGCCGCAGCGGTGTGACCGCCATTGTGCAGCCGGGCGGCTCCATCCGCGATGATCAGGTTATTGCCACCTGCAACAAGTACGGCATTGCCATGGCGTTCTGTGGTATCCGGCTGTTCCACCACTAAGTTCTCAATTTTTTCGTAAAAAATTAGGAAAAGAATAGTGAATAAAGAATAATTAAAAATGAAGGTGGACCGCCATTATTCTTTATTATTTATTCTTTCTTATTTATTACAACAAGGAGTTTGCCATGAAAATTCTGGTTGTTGGCGGCGGCGGGCGTGAACACGCCATTATCCGCGCGCTGAAAAAAAGCCCCGACTGCGGCGATATCTGGTGTGCCCCTGGCAACGGCGGCATTGGTTACGATGCCACCTGCAAAAACATCTCTGCAACGGATGTAGACGCCATGGTCGCCTTTGCCAAGGCAGAAGCCTTTGATTATGTTGTTGTTGCACAGGACGATCCCCTTGCCCTTGGCATGGTGGATGCTTTGGCCAAGGTGGGCATCCCTGCTTTTGGCCCGGATGCCGCTGCCGCCCGCATTGAAGCCAGCAAAGTATTCAGCAAGGACCTGATGAAAAAATACGGCATTCCCACCGCCGGCTATGAAACCTTTGACGACCCCGCCAAGGTGATGGATTACATCCGCAGCAAGGGCAAGTACCCGGTTGTTATCAAGGCGGATGGCCTGGCGCTGGGCAAAGGCGTGCTGATCTGCCAGAATGAGCAGGAAGCCGCCGATGGCGTAAAGGAAATCATGCTGGACAAAAAGTTCGGCGCTTCCGGCAACCATGTTGTGGTGGAAGAATTTTTGACCGGGCCGGAAGTCAGCGTGCTGTCCTTCTGTGATGGCAAAACCGTCAAGCCGATGGTTTCCAGCATGGACCACAAGCGCGCTTTGGATCATGACGAGGGCCTGAACACCGGCGGCATGGGCACCGTTGCCCCCAACCCCTGCTACACCCCCGCCATTGCCGCCGAGTGCATGGAGAAGATTTTCCTGCCTACGGTTGCCGCCATGCAGGCAGAGGGTTGTCCCTTTAAGGGCTGCCTGTACTTTGGCCTGATGCTGACCCCGGACGGCCCCAAGGTGATTGAATACAACTGCCGCTTTGGCGACCCCGAAACCCAGGTAGTACTGCCCCTGCTGGAAAGCGACCTGCTGACCGTGATGCAGGCCTGCACCAACGGCACGCTGGACAAGACCGAGGTCAAGTTCAGCGATGGCGCTGCCGCCTGTGTGGTGCTGGCTTCCGGCGGATACCCCGTTGCCTATGAAAAGGGCAAGGAGATCACCGGCCTGGAGAATGGCCAGGTGCCCGGTGCTGCCGATGTGACCGTGTACCATGCCGGTACCGCCATCAAGGATGGCAAGCTGGTTACCAACGGCGGCCGCGTGCTGGGTGTAACGGCAACCGCCGCCACCCTGCCCGAAGCTCTGAAAAAGGCTTACGCCGCTGCTGACTGCATCCATTTTGACAAACTGCACCGCCGCAGTGATATTGGTGCCCGTGCCCTTGCGGCAATGAAAGCACAGGAGGGTTAAACAAGAATGGTTTACCGCATTTATGTAGAAAAAAAGCCCGGCTTTGACGGCGAAGCCCAGGGCCTGAAGCATGAACTGGTTGAGCTGGTTGGCATTAAGGGTCTGAAAGCTCTGCGCCTGTTGAACCGCTATGATGTGGAAGGCATTGACCGTGACCTGTTTGAGAAAGCCATCCCCACCGTGTTCAGCGAACCGCCAGTCGATGTGACCTATACCGAGCTGCCCACCGCCAAGACGGTGTTTGCTGTGGAGTATCTGCCCGGCCAGTTTGACCAGCGTGCAGATTCTGCTTCCGAGTGTATCCAGCTGCTGAGCCAGGGCGAGCGTCCGTCTGTGCGCAGTGCCCGCATCTACCTGCTGGACGGCGAGCTGAGCGCAGAGGATCTGGAAGCCATCAAGAAGTACGTCATCAACCCGGTGGAAGCCCGCGAGGCCAGCCTGGACACCCGCGATACCCTGAAAATGGAATTTGCCGTGCCCACCGCTGTGGAAACCCTGAACGGCTTCTGCGCTTTGGATGACGCTGCGTTGGAGAATTTCCGCAATGAAAAGGGCCTGGCCATGGACCACGCCGACATTGTGTTCTGCCAGAACTACTTCAAATCTGAACAGCGCGACCCGACCATTACCGAAATCCGCCTGATCGATACCTACTGGTCTGACCACTGCCGTCACACCACCTTCGGCACCATCCTGAACGATGTCAAGATTGACGACGAAGTTGTGCAGGCTGCATTTGACCGTTACATGGCCCTGCGTGCCGAGACCGGCCGCGATAAAAAGAACCGCACCCTGATGGACCTGGCCACCATCGGTGCCAAGGCCCTGAAACAGCGCGGCATCCTGCAGAACCTGGACGAGAGCGAAGAGATCAATGCCTGCACCGTCAAAATCAAGTGCGATGTGGACGGCGAATTGGAGGATTGGCTGTTCCTCTTCAAGAACGAGACCCACAACCATCCCACCGAGATTGAGCCGTTCGGCGGCGCTGCTACCTGCATCGGCGGTGCCATCCGTGACCCGCTGTCCGGCCGCAGCTATGTTTACCAGGCCATGCGCGTGACCGGCGCAGGCGACCCGCTCAAGCCGGTTGCCGAAACCATGCCCGGCAAGCTGCCCCAGCGCAAGCTGGTTACCACTGCTGCTGCCGGTTATTCCAGCTATGGCAACCAGATCGGCCTTGCCACCGGCCAGGTTGCTGAACTGTACCACCCCGGCTATGTGGCAAAACGTATGGAGATTGGCGCTGTTGTGGGTGCTACCCCGGCCAGCCATGTCCGCCGCGAAGAGCCCCAGCCCGGCGATGTGATCATCCTGCTGGGCGGCCGCACCGGTCGTGACGGCATTGGCGGCGCTACCGGCTCCAGCAAGGCCCACAAGCTGACCAGCCTGGAAACCTGCGGTGCCGAGGTGCAGAAGGGCAATGCCCCCATTGAGCGTAAGCTGCAGCGCCTGTTCCGCCGCGAGGACGCCTGCTGCATGATCAAGCGCTGCAACGACTTTGGCGCAGGCGGCGTTTCCGTTGCCATCGGCGAGCTGGCCGACGGCCTGAACATTGACCTGAACAAAGTTACCAAGAAGTACGAGGGCCTGGACGGCACCGAGCTGGCTATCAGCGAAAGCCAGGAGCGCATGGCTGTTGCCGTTGCCGCTGAGGATGCCGAAAAGTTCATTGCCCTTGCCAATGAGGAGAACCTGGAAGCCACCGTGGTTGCTACCGTTACCGAGGAAAAGCGGATGCGCGAGAACTGGAACGGCGTTGCCATCGTGGACCTTTCCCGCGAGTTCCTGAACTCCAACGGTGCCGAGCGCCATGCCGATGTGCATGTTCTGCCCGGCACGGTATGGCAGCCCCAGTGGGCCGGTTCCACCTTTGCCGAAAAGCTGGAAAACCTGGTTGGCGACCTGAACGTTTGCAGCCAGAAAGGCCTGGGCGAGCGGTTTGACTCCACCATCGGCGCTTCCACCGTGCTGATGCCTTACGGCGGTAAATACCAGCTGACCCCCACCATGGCCATGGCTGCCAAACTGCCGGTGGATGGCGAAACCACCACCTGCTCCGGCATGGCCTGGGGCTTTAACCCCTATCTGACTGAAGCGGACCCCTACCGCGGCGCTTACATGGCCGTTGTGGAAAGCGTGACCAAACTGGTTTGCGCCGGTTTCCGCCACAAGGATATGTACCTGACTTTCCAGGAATATTTTGAGCACCTGAACACTGCCCCCGAACGCTGGGGCAAGCCGCTGGCCGCCCTGCTTGGCGCGCTGGATGCCCAGATGGGCCTTGGCATTGCTTCCATCGGCGGCAAGGACAGTATGTCCGGCAGCTTTGAAGGCCTGGATGTTCCCCCCACGCTGGTCAGCTTTGCCACCGCCATTGGCAACACCGCCAACGTCATGAGCCCTGAGTTCAAGAAAGCCAACAGCTCTGTTGTCATCCTGAAGCCGCAGTACAAGGACGGCATGCCGGAGATCGGCAGCCTGCTTTCCATCTACAAGATCGTGGAGCAGATGATCGACGAAGGCAAGGTGCTGGCCGCAGCAACGCCGGGTTACGGCGGCGTTGCCGAAGCACTGTTCAAGATGTGCGTCGGCAACCACGTGGGCCTGTCCCTGAGCCGCGATATCAACCTGGACGACCTGTTCAAGCCCTGCTATGGCGCAGTTATTCTGGAGCTTCTGGATGCTTCTGCCGGTGAGTTCCTCGGTTCCACCACCGTGGATTACGTCATCAACGTCAACGGCGAAAACATCGACCTGCAGCACCTGCAGGATGTATGGGAAGCAAAGCTGCAGCCTGTCTTCCCCTACCTCAAGGCTGGCGAGGAAGTTAAATCCCTGGAATACAAGGTCAACTGCTTCCAGCGCGTTGCCCCGGCTGTGCGCCTGGCCACCCCGCGCGTTATCATCCCTGTGTTCCCCGGCACCAACTGCGAATACGACACTGCACGCGCATTCCGCCGCGCCGGTGGCGACCCGCACATTCTGGTGTTGAAGAACCTGACCCCCGCCGACGTTGCCGCCAGCTGCGAAGCCCTGGTGAAAGAGCTTGACCAGAGCCAGATTCTGATGCTGCCGGGCGGTTTTTCCGGCGGCGATGAGCCGGACGGCTCCGCCAAGTTCATTGCGGCGTTCTTCCGCAACCCCGCTGTGGCCGATGCCGTCAACCGTCTGCTGAACCAGCGCGACGGCCTGGCACTCGGCATCTGCAACGGCTTCCAGGCATTGATTAAGCTGGGCCTTGTGCCTTATGGCGAGATCCGCCCGATTACCGAGAACGACCCGACCCTAACCTTTAACACCATCCACCGCCACCAGAGCATGCTGGTGCGCACCCGCGTAGCTTCCAACAAGAGCCCCTGGCTGAGCGAATGCCATGTGGATGATGAACACCTGATTGCCATCAGCCACGGCGAAGGCCGTTTTGTCTGCAATGACGGCCTGCTGCAGCAGCTGATCAACAACGGCCAGGTTGCCACCCAGTATGTTGACCTGAACTGCGTGCCCACCATGGATATGCGCTACAACCCCAACGGGTCTGTGCTGGCCATTGAGGGCATTACCAGCCCGGACGGCCGCGTGTTCGGCAAGATGGGCCATTCTGAACGCAGCGGCGACAGCCTGTACAAAAACGTTACCGGCGACAAGTACCAGCCGATTTTTGAAGGCGGCGTGAACTACTTCAAACTGTAAGACATGCTGTAAGAAAGGAAACCCGACCAATGGCACATGATCGTTATATTTCTCCGTTTTCCACCCGTTATGCTTCCGATGAGATGCAGTATACTTTCTCGGACGATAACAAGTTCCGCACCTGGCGCAGGCTGTGGATTGCGCTGGCCAAGGCTGAGCAGAAGCAGGGTCTGGACATTACCGATGAACAGATTGCCGAGCTGGAAGCCCACAAGGATGACATCAATTACGAGGAAGCCACTGCCCGCGAAAAGCTGGTGCGCCACGATGTCATGAGCCATGTTTACGCTTACGGCCTGCAGTGCCCCAAGGCAAAGGGTATCATCCACCTGGGTGCTACCAGCTGCTATGTTGGCGATAACACCGATGTTATCATCATGCGCGAAGGCCTGCAGCTGGTGCGCAAAAAGCTGATCGGCGTGCTGGCCAACCTGGCCGATTTTGCCGAGCAGTACAAGGATATGCCCTGCCTAGCTTACACCCACTGCCAGCCCGCCCAGCTGACCACCGTTGGCAAGCGCGCTACCCTGTGGATGAACGAGTTCTACATGGACCTGCAGGAGATTGACCACCAGATCAGCCAGCTGGCCCTGCGCGGCGTTAAGGGTACCACCGGCACCCAGGCCAGCTTTATTGAGCTGTTCAACGGCGATTCTGCCAAGGTCAAGGCAGTGGAAGCCGATGTGTGCGCCCAGATGGGCTTTGACAAGGTTGTGCCCGTCTGCGGCCAGACCTACAGCCGCAAGGTGGACTACAATGTGCTTTCCGCCATTGCCGGTCTTGCCCAGAGCGCCATGAAGATGGCCACCGACATCCGCCTGCTGGCCAACTTTAAGGAGATGGAGGAGCCGTTTGAAAAGAACCAGATCGGTTCTTCCGCCATGCCGTACAAGCGCAACCCCATGCGCTGCGAACGCATCTGCGCGCTTTCCCGCTACCTGATGGTGGATGTGCTGAACCCCGCCATCACCGCCGGCACCCAGTGGTTTGAGCGCACACTGGACGATTCCGCCAACAAGCGCATCGCCATGGCTGAGGGCTTTTTGGCCGCTGATGCCATCCTGAACATTCTGCTGAATGTTTCGGACGGGCTGGTGGTTTACCCCAAGGTTGTCCGCAGCCGCGTGATGGCTGAGCTGCCGTTCATGGCCAGCGAGAACATCATGATGAAAGCCGTCAAGAAAGGCGGCGACCGCCAGGAGCTGCACGAGCGCCTGCGCGAGTACGCCGTGGCCGCTGCCGCTGTGGTCAAGCAGGAGGGCAAGCCCAATGATATGATTGCCCGCGTGGAAGCTGACCCTGCATTCGGTCTGACCCGCGAGGAGATCGAGGCTGAGCTGAGCCCCGAAGATTTCACCGGCCGCGCCCCGCAGCAGGTGGAAGAGTTCCTGGCCGAAGTTATCCGTCCCGTGCTGGACGCCAACAAAGAGGATCTTGGCCAGCATGTGGAGCTGAATGTTTGATTTATTTGGGCTTGAGGAATTATAAGATTACGATAGCATCATGATTGGATGAATAAGCGAAAGGCTGCTTCTTCGGTTGAAGGAGCAGCCTTTTTGAGTTTTAGGGGGATTATATTCCATCATACATCACGGCGGGATGAGGGCATCCCGCCCTACCGCACCGTAAATGATGGCTTTATTATCATGCTTCAAATCTCCCCCGCCGCCACATCGTCGGATTCTATGCATTGGGCAAGAGCGGTCTCATAGGGGATATCCCGCTGGAACATGGTCACATTATAGGTGGCAAAATGGTAGCCGTTTGCTTCGCAGGCGGCTTTTATTTTTTGCAGGGCGGGCTGTAAATCTGCGTGCTGGGGCTGCGACGTGGTTTGAATCGTGACCGCCAGCTTGGCCGGTACATGCTGCAGAATCTCCTTTTCAAACGGGGCGTCCAATGGCAGCCACTGCTGGTATTCCATGCCCAGATCAGAGATATTTTTCCCTGATTCATACGGCAGAATCACCATCACGCATTGCTGCGCTTCATCGTATGGAATGTCATATTCCGGCAGGGCATCGACCAGGGCCGGTGCCAGGTCAGCCCGCGCTTCCTCGTTCATGCGCCATGCAGTGTTGAGCCGGGCATCCACATACTGGGTGTGGTCAACGGTAGGGGTATCGCTGGTAAAGAGCCAGAAACTCGTTTCCACATAGAACCGGGTATCCCGGCTTTGCTGGGATTGTACGCTTACTGTATAGCAGAATCCCGGCATCGAACCTGCGCTTTCTGCCGTAAAAGTCTGGTCCGGGTAAAGTTTTTCCGCAAACTGTATGGCCCGGTGCATGGCCCAGCGCTCGCTGATGGGGTCGCCGTTGATGCAGTCAAAGGCCAGCAGCACCAAAGCAATCAGCACCGCCGCCAGAATGCCTGCCATCTTCCGCTTACTTTTCACTTTCATGTTTTTTCTCTCCTTTCCCGCCGGCATAGTTCAGCAGCCAGCCAATCAGGCAGCCAACGCCGCACAGCCCCAGCATAAAAACGCTGTACACAATTAGGGTGACCGGGTACTCCATCAGGGTGGCCCCATACTGCCAATAACGCACGAAGGTCCGCAGCAGCGCGCAAAGGGCAATGCCCTCCCCCACTGCCATCAGCAGCTTCCACATCTGGGGGTCCTGATACACGGCCGCAGCACACACAAACGGGAAAATCAGGATGATCCAGTTGGAATGTTCGCCGTAACTTGTCAGCACCCCAAAGCCCATGCCCAGCGCTGCAAACATCAGCAGGCCGGTATTGTATTTGTGGCGGATCTTTTGCAGCAGGCGGGCATCATCGGGTGCGGGCAGGCTTTGTGGCAGGGCCTGCCCGCCGCCCGCCTGCCACAGGGTGCGGCATTCCGGGCAGGTTTGCAGGTGGGCTTTTACCAGCGCTTCACTTTCCGGGCTGGCAACGCCATCCTGCACCAGCGGGATCAAATCCCGGCAGACCGCGCAGGGAATTTCGGTTTCTGCTTTTCCCTGTTCTGCTTGCCGGTTTGTTTCTTTTTCTTGCGTCATTCGTCGTATCCCTCCTTTTGCAGGGTTGCTTTCAGCCAGGCGCGGGTACGGTGCTCCACCACCCGCGCGGATGCTTCGGTTATTTGCAGTTTTTGGGCAATTTCCTGGTACGAATACCCCTGCGCCCGCAGGTATACCACGCTGCGGGTGCGCTCGTCCTTTTGCTGCAGCAAAGCCTGCACGCGGCGCAGCTTTTGGCGGGCGGCGGTGGTTTCGGTCAGGGCATCATCGGTTATGTAGCGTTCCATCAAATCGTCCAGGCTGACGGACTGGTGCCGCCTGCGCAGGCTTTCCAGCCAGATATTGCGTGCAATGCCAAACAGCCAGGTTTTTACCTCGCACTCTCCACGGAAAGTGGGCAGCCGCTTGATGACCCGCACAAAGGTTTCGCTCAACAGGTCTTCCGCCTGCACAGGGTCGTGGGTCAAAAAGCAGAGGTAGCGGTACAGATCCATCCGGTAGCGCCGGTACAGTTCCTCCAGCTCCGGCAGTTTCATGCTTTGGCCCACCTCCTTTCGCTTTGTTCAGGCTCCTTACATGATATTGGTGGCCGCGGCCGCCGTTTTGTTACAGGCAGCGATAAAAAAGTCCTGCCGCACCGCTTGGAAACGGCATCGGCAGGATCGGTTGTTCTTTTATTCCTGGCTTTGGGTGTCATCCTGGGGCGCATCGGCAGTCAGGTCTGCACCATCTGCCGCTGCATCGGCGGCAGCATCCGTGGTATCCTCTGCCGGGGGTTCCGGGGTCGGCTCCGGGGTGGCCACAGGGTTTTCCGCCGGCAAAAAGCGCGGCTGAATGGTGCCGTCCGTCTGCTGGTCCGAAACATCCAGCGTACCGCGGTCACTGCTTGCCAGGCCATCGCCACCGGTATCCAGAATGATATAGGCGGCAAACCGGATCTTGTAATCCAGATTGTTTGCCGTGCCCAGCTGGACCGACACACGGCCCTGATACAAAAAGCTCAGCTCGGTCATGTTCTGCATGGTCAGCACCGTGGTGCCATCCAGCAGGCCATACTGGTCCAGTTTGCCCAGCAGTTCGTTCAGCACCTCGTTGGGGGTCTCCTGTGGCATATCGGCTTCGTCTGCATTTTCCGGCGTTGCGGTGCCGCTTGGCATGGCCGTTGCCAGGGCGGTCGGCTCGCTGGGGGCATCCAGTGTCAGGAAGCTGCCCGGCGTGGTGGCCGCGCCCTCTGGCAGCAGGGCATCCAGCTGCACCAGATTATCCGGCTCTGCCGGCTCCACACGCAGCACTTTCAGCTGTTCGCTCAGCACCAGCCAGCTGCCGGAATACTCCATCTTAAAGCGTTCCACCGCAGGCTGCACCCGGATGATCACGGTGCCGGGGGCCTGGCGGGTGACAACTGCCACATCCAGGTACGGCATCTGCGCCAACAGCTGGTCAGATTTTTCTTTGGTGGAAAAACCGTACAGGTTATCCCCCACCTGAATGCCGGTTGCATCGATCAGCTGTTGTTCGGTATAAATGCTGGTATTGGCGGGGGTGGTGCGGTCCGCATTTTCCACCCGGAAATCCGTCACCTTGAACAACAGGTTGATGGAAAGCACAATGCCGACCACCAGCACTGCCAAAACGCACAGCACCCCGATGATGGCCTTGCGGCGGCGGATTCGCAGCTGTTCCGCGCGGGTAACGCGGCGCTGCACCTGTGGCGCGCTGGAACGGTACCCCGGCTTTTGGGGGTTCTGTTGGGGGCGGGGGCGCTTTTGCTGATGTTTGGGCGGCTGACGTTCAGGCTGTTTTGCGGGGCGCTGGCCACTGCCCTTTGGCCGCTGCTGGCTGCCCGCCGGGCGGCTGCTGCGCTGCGGCGGGGCGCTTTTGGTGTTGCGATGGCTGGGCTGACCCTTGCGGGGAGGTACACTTTTTTTCTGGTTTCGGCTGCGCTGATTGCGGTCCATGGGGTGTACCTCCTTTCTGTGTTTCAGCTTTTATTTGCTGCCGGTTTGTTCCGGCAGGTTACTTTCCGTTCACCAGTTCCAGCAGCTTTGCGGTGATCAGTTCCAGGCTCTTGGGGTTGCCCAGGGTCTTGGCGGCGGTGCCCATGGCCGTCAGTTTGCCGGGCTCTGCCAACAGGGCATGCACGGTTTCGATCAGCTTGACACCGGTCAGGTCTTTTTCTTCAATCACAATGGCGGCACCGGCGTTTTGCAGCTCCAGTGCATTGTAATACTGGTGGTTTTCGGCCACATTGGGGCTAGGGATCAGGATGGACGCGCGGCCCATGGCTTCCAGCTCCGCCAGCGTCAGCGCACCGGAGCGGGAAATAACAAGGTCCGCCGCGGCCAGCAGATCCGGCATATTATCAATGTATTCTTTTACCACAAGGTTGGCACCGGGGGCAAAGTGGTTCTTGGCTTCCAGGTCCTCAAACAGCTTTACGCCGCGGCTGCCGGTGGCGTGCAGGTGCAGCACGGGCAGATCGTTTGCCTGCTCCCACGCGCACAGCTCTGCCACAACCTCGTTGATACGGCGGGCCCCCAAAGAGCCGCCGAAGCTCAAAATCACGGTGCGGTCCCCCGCGTGCACAGCAGCACGGGCGGCGGCGCGGTCACGGTTCAAAATTTCCGGGCGGACAGGGTTGCCAACCACAAGGGTCTTCTCCGGCGCGCCAAGCTTTTCCACCGCAGCGGCGGAAGCGGCAAACACCACGTCCACATCCTTGGCCAGCAGCTTGTTGGTCACACCGGGGAATGCGTTCTGCTCATGGATGGCGGTCTTGATGCCCTTTTTGGCGGCGGCGCGCACCACCGGGCCGCTGACATAACCGCCGCAGCCGATGACCAGATCGGGCCGGACCTCTTTCAGGATAGCCGCCGTGCGCGGGCCGGACAGGGCCAGGTGGTAGAGCGCTACCACATTGCGGCCCACGTTCTTCGGGGTTGGCTTGCGCTGGAAACCGTTGATCTCAATATGATGGAACGGGTACCCTGCCTTGGTTACAAGGCCGTACTCCATGCCCTCTTTCCGCCCGGCAAAGTGGATCTCGGCCGCGGGGTCCGCCGCCTTTAAGGCTCCGGCAATGGCAAGCGCCGGGTTGATATGGCCGGCTGTGCCGCCGGCAGCAATCAAAACACGCATAGTGGTTCCTCTTTTCTCCGTAAAATCGAACGTTTATGTTATGGCAATACCGCATAGTTCTAAGTGCCGATACAGCGAGCGAGGTGCGGCAGCTGCTAAGCCAAAAGCGCAGATAATACTTTGTGTATTATCGAGTATTTTGGCAACGCAGATGCCGTGCCGCAGCCGCCGGAGCGGTGCTTAAGCCGTAAGGCGGGAATTGTGCGGTATTGCCTTATATCTAAAACCAAAGAGAACAATGCTTTCCGCAGGCATGCGGGAATTCTCAGTTGCTGTGCAGGGCTTTGTGGGTGCGGCGCTGCGGGTTCATCCGGCGGGCAAGTTCTTCATGCGAGCGCTTGCTGCGCGCAGCGTTTTGCGCGTTGCCCGCCCGCGATATGCTTAGTATAATGCCCATCTCACACAATAGAATCAGCAAGCTGGTACCACCGGAGGAAAAAAACGGCAGGCTGATGCCGGTATTTGGGGCCACATTGGTGACCACCGCAATGTGGATCATGGTCTGCCAGGTAATTTGCGACATAATGCCAATACCCAGCATCGTACCAAAATAATCCGGCGAGTTCAGGGCGATGATAACGCCCTGAATGATCAGTGCGGCAAAAAGGCCCATACAGATCACCGCGCCGATAAAGCCCAGCTCTTCGCACAGAACGGAAAAGATAAAGTCGTTGCTGGCTTCCGGCAGCCAGAGGTGCTTTTGGCGGCTGTTGCCAATGCCCAGGCCGGTCAGCCCGCCGGACGCAATGGAATACAGGCTCTGCTGGGTCTGGTACAAAATATCGCCCTCGTCACCGTTCCATGCGCCGAGGCGCTGCTGAACATAGTTATCCTGTCCGGTCAGCATTTTGTAAATCACAAACGCAGCCGCGCCTGCCGCCGGGATGCACCAGAATCGGCCCACACCGCCACACAAAATCATACTGCCCGCAATCAGCAGGATCAGCATGATAGCAGAGTTATGGGGTTCTTTGTACAGCAGAACCACCACCGGCAGCAACGGCAGCACGGGCAGCACAATGCCGTAAAGCAGTGTTCCCCGTTTTTCATAATACCGGTCCGCAAAGCAGGCAAGACCCAATATAGCCGAAAACTTTGCCAGCTCCGAAGGCTGCAGGGTTGTGCCAAACATATACACCCAGCGGTAACAGCCGTTGTACGGCTCACTGAACAGGGCCCACACCAAAAGCAGCAGCGTTAAAATGTATAAGTACCAGTTCATGTGGCGCAGGCTGCGGTAGTTGATGTTGGAAATCAGATACATCAGCACCAGCCCCACCACCGCCAGAATTACCTGCGGGCGGATAAAGTGGTAAATATCCCCCTTAAAGCGGTAATACCCGGTGGAGTAACTGGCGGAGAACAGCATGATCAGCCCGTAAGTCAACACAAGGATCAGCGTGCCGACAAGGCCATAGGAAAGTTTTCCGCGTTCCTCTTTTTTGAACGCGATTTCCTTAAAAAACCTGCCAATGTTGCCAAAGGCCAAATCGAAAAGCTGGGCAAACGTCATTTGCGGCACAGCCCCCTTTCTGAACGCTAAGGCAATACCGCATAATTCTAAGTGCCGATACGGCGAGCGAGGTGCGG
>ENA-UONZ01000914-UONZ01000914.1-human-gut-metagenome-genome-assembly--contig:-C93old-NODE-914-length-40189-cov-44.907535_pt1 | contig 40189 bp, 23 predicted proteins | sample MGYA00242468_ERZ724015 | MGnify/ENA metagenome assembly ERZ724015
TAACTTTTGTTTAACTTAATAATTAAAGTATGAAAAACAGCAAAAATTTAAGTCTGTTGAGTCGTCTGGGTAAACTCCAGCGGCTGTTTCTCGTGGCTTTGTTCTCGGTATTGGCTATAGGAGCCGCCGCACAAAGCAAAACAGTTTCAGGTACTGTAATTGATCCGACCGGTGAACCGGTTATTGGTGCCAATGTTCTGGTTAAAGGCACTACTAATGGTGTCATTACTGACTTGGACGGTCGATTTACTCTTTCCAATGTACCTAATAATGGTACAATTTCTATTTCTTTTATAGGTTATAAAGACCAAGAGATTTCTGTTGCGGGAAAAACAAGCCTTCAAGTGACATTACAGGAAGACAATGCAATGTTGGATGAAGTAGTGGTAGTGGGTTATGGCGTTCAGAAGAAGAGCGACGTAACGGGTGCTATTGCCAGTGTTGGTGCCGAAACTCTAACCGCACGGCCTGTAAATAATGCATTTGAAGCATTACAAGGTAAAGCAGCCGGTGTGGATATTACCACTAGTGAACGTCCAGGAAAAGTCGGGGATATTCGTATCCGTGGTAACCGTTCTATTTCTGCCAGCAACACTCCCTTGTATGTTGTAGATGGTGTACCTTTAATGTCGGGAAGTGGTATTGAGACTTTGAATCCTCGCGATATTGAATCTATTGATATTTTGAAGGATGCGTCTGCTACGGCAATTTATGGTTCTCGTGGTGCAAATGGTGTTGTTGTTGTTACTACGAAACAAGGAAAAGATGGAAAGTTTAGTCTTAACTACTCTGGGACATTAACAGTATCTAATATTGTCGATAAACGCAAGTCCATGAATGCAGGAGATTATATCGATTATGTACGGTGGGCTTACTATAATTCTGCTCCTGACACATACGCTCACCCTAACTCTCCAACTATGGAAAATGATAAAGGATTTTTTGATAATGCGTTAGATAATGGTACAACGTGGGGAAATGTTTCCAAAGGCTGGGCAAATGGAACTTGGGATGCTTCTAAAGTTTCTACTACAGATTGGACTGATTTTGTTACACAAACCAGTTTGTCACATGAACATACCTTGAGTGCAAGCGGCGGTACAGAGAAAATGAATGCTTATCTCTCGTTTGGCTATTTGGATAATTCGGGAACACAAAAGGGACAGTGGTATAAACGTTACAGCAGTAAGGCCAGCATTAATCTGAAGCCAACCAAATGGATACAATTATCTGCCTCTATAAATGCTTCTTGGAGTGAGCAAGATTATGGTATGTCAACATTAGGCGCACCGTCAAGCTCTGTATCAGATGCCCTTTACGGTCGTGCGAAGGCTTTGACAAGCATTGCTGTTCCGTATGACGCTGACGGTAATATAGTATTACAGCCCGGCGGACGTAACAATACCTATACAATTATTGATGAATGGGATAAGTCAACCCAGCAATCACAAACATTCCGTGCTTTGGGTAATTTCTCTGCAACTTTAGACTTTGGCGAAATGTGGTCTCCACTTCAAGGTCTCCGCTATAAAATAGCCTTTGGACCTGACTATCGCAACTGGCGTGAGGGAGTATTTCTGGATGAAACTTCTGCCAATCGTGTCGGTAACGGCAGCTATGCACGTTTACAAAATCGCCGTGACTTCTCATGGACCTTGGATAATATGGTTATGTTTGACCGGACTCTTGCAGAAAAGCATAAGATTGGCGTGACATTGTTGCAGACAGCTTCTTCATGGAATTATGAAACCTCAGCCATGGCTGCTAAATATATTGCACGTCCTTCTTATTTGTGGAATGCCTTTGGTACAGTAGATTTAGCAGATGAAAAGAGCGATGCTTCAATGAGTTCAGGATTGACAGAACGCCAACTAGAATCGTATATGGTTCGTTTGAATTATGGTTTTGACGAACGTTATTTATTGACTGTATCCGGTCGTTGGGACGGTGCTTCTCAGTTATCAGAAGGAAACAAGTGGGACTTTTTCCCTTCTGCTTCATTAGCATGGCGTATCAGCCAAGAAGATTTTATGAGTAATACCAGCAGTTGGCTTGATAACCTGAAGCTTCGTTTAGGATTTGGTGTAACAGGGAACTCTGCGGTAGATCCTTATTCCACATTAGGTAAAATCCGTTCTATCCTCATTCCATTTAGTGATGGCAACTATACTGCCTATACTACTAATGAGCCTTTCTATGCAAAGGAATCATTGGAAATGGCTAATCCAGAGTTAGGTTGGGAGAAGACGACACAGATCAATTTGGGAGTTGATTTCGGCTTCCTAAATAATCGTATTAGTGGTAGCCTTGATGCTTATTGGAGCAATACTAATGATTTGTTGATGCAGACAAGCATTCCTACATTGACAGGATTTTCAAGTACTTATGCTAATATTGGTAAAACGAAAAACCGTGGAGTTGAACTGACTTTGAACTTTATTCCGATTCAGACGAACACTGGTTTCTTATGGGACTCTAATTTTAACGTCGCATGGCAGAAGGATGAAATAGTAGAATTGGCATATGGTAAGAATGATATGGTAGCCAACAGTTGGTTCATTGGTGAGTCAATAGGTGTCTATTATGGATATGATAAAGTAGGATTGTGGCAGGATACACCGGAAGATCGTGCTGAAATGGAACTGTTTAACAAAAACGGACATAAGTTTGAACCGGGTTTCGTTCGTCCTGTTGACCAAAACGGAGATCATAAAATTGATGAGAAAGACCGCGTAATCCTAGGTAACAAGAACCCGGCATGGACAATGGGTTGGACAAATACTTTCTCATGGAAAAACATAGAGCTCAGTCTCTTTCTTATCGGACGTATGGGATATATGGTTGAAGCCAACAGCTATGGTTTGACAGGACAGGGGTCACAGGTGGAGGTCGATTATTGGACTCCGGAAAATACCGGTGCAGAATTTCAGAAGCCTTATTATAATGAATCGGGTGGCGATGCTTTCTCTTCCTTACTGGGGTATCGTAAAGCTTCTTTCCTTAAGGTACGCAACATTTCACTTGGTTATAATTTCCCCCAAACAATATGCAAAAGAATCGGATTGAATAATCTGAAAGTATATGCGCAAGCTATTAATCCGGGAAGTTTGTATCAATCAATTGATAAATATGATCTTGATGTGAAGTCCAGTAACTTCAACCGTAGTTTTGTGTTTGGCCTTGAAATAGGTTTTTAATCCAAGATTAAATTGATAGATAATTAACTTATAAAAAGAAAATAATGATGAATAAAATTAAGAATATAGGTTTGGGTCTCCTTGCATTGACAAGCATGACATTCACTTCATGTAGTGCTGATTTTTTGAAAGAAGAACTGACTACACAATATTCCACCGAATATTTTGATACGCCTGAAGGGCTTGAATCTTTAGCAGTCTCATTGTACGGACATATTCGTTGGCATTTTGCCTATGGATGGTCATTCTCTATAACCAGTTATGGTGTTGATGAGTTTACTAATGGAAACGACTTGACCAGTGAGCCTTGGAATACTTATGATGCCCGCCTTAATCCCGTAAAGTATAGCAAGGCGAATGGGGCATCGAATGACAACTGTGCTGCTCCCGGTGATTTATGGGATGAAATGTATTATGGCATTGCTTCTTGCAATACAATCATTGCAAAGGCAGAAAAGGTTTTCACAGACGTGACGCAGCGTAACCGCTGTCTGGCACATGCATATTTTATGCGAGGTTACAACTATTATCGTTTAGCCGCTCAATATGGCGGTGTCGTTTTGCAAACAGAACCGGCCGTAGGTGTAGTTCGTAATTTCACTCGTGCCAGTGATGAAGAAACTTGGGAACAGGTGATTTCTGACCTTCGCCAAGCATATAACTTGTTTAGTGGGGAAGAATTTACCTACGGTAAAGGAGTTACTTGGACAAAAGCTACTGCTGCCCATTTCCTTGCGAAAGCTCTTTTGTTCCGTGTATCAGAACGTAATGACGCATGGAATGAAAAATACAAAAAAAGTGACTTACAGGAAGCAGTGGATGCGTGTACATATGCTATAACAGCACGTGGAGGTAAATTAGCAGACGACTATAATGATTTGTTTGCTAAATTCTATAAGCCAAATTGCGAATATGAAGAATTAGATGAAATTTTGATGGCATGTCCTACGAATGGTTTATCTGGTACAGATGGACGTTTTGGCCAGCAGGCATATCCTTTATTTACTATGCAATTCTCAAACTTTGCACAATGGGTGAAACGTGGTCCGTGGGTTGGACTTGATTATCAGAGATGTCGTCCGACGGAGTATGCTTATTCCGTATTTGACCGTGCCAATGATGCTCGTATGTGGAAAACATTTAAAACTGTCTACGGTATTAATGTAATAGCAGATTCAGGAAAAGCAGCCGAGGAAAATCTACAATTGGGAGATCCAGCTATTGTTATGATTCTTAATACAAAAGATGATCATACTTATGATGGCTATACCTTTGGTAATGCAAAAAGTGGTAATCCGACATGGAGAGACGATAAGAAACGTTTGCCTGAAGGAGTAAATGGCAAATGGGCTCCTAATTCTTTAGTTCTTTATCAAAATGGGAAGTACGTAGGAGATACTTTTGGTAATGGTACTACCACTTCCAGAGCAAACTTCTTCTGTGGTATAAACAAAACAGAAGATGGTTCTCGTACCGGTGAGAAAGGAAATTCAAACCGTGATGTTATTATGGCACGATTAGGCGAAACTTATCTTTTACGTGCTGAGTGCTATGTACGCCAGGGAGAATACGGAAAAGCTATGGCAGATATCAATGTAGTTCGTAAACGCGCTGCCTGGAAAGATGGCGAGGAACGTTCTAATTACTGTGATGGAACCCAAGCTTTTGAAAATAACTCTTTATATAAAGAGTCAACTTCTGATGTAAAAAACTCGGATTATTATAAAGCGTATGCTAAATATAATACCTACTATCTTTCCAACCCTGACATGCCTCTAGGAACTAAAACTTCAACTGTAACTGAAATGGAACTGAAATCATTCCCTTCAAACTTACCGGATGAAGATGAAGATATTCTTGCTTCTTTATCTGTTTCAGGCGATTATGCCCGTGCTCTTCATTTCATTTTGAATGAACGTACTCGCGAGTTGTTGGGAGAATGGCAACGTTGGGAAGATTTATCGCGTACAAATACGTTGGTTATGCGCACTAAAACATTTAATAATGAAGCTAAACCTTATATCAGTACAAATAAGCACGAACTTCGTCCTATCCCACAAACATTTATTGATGGTCTGTTAAATGAGGATGGTTCAAACTTGACTGATGAACAGAAAAAGGCTTGGCAGAATCCTGGATATTAATTAATAAGATTCGTAGGGAAGGGGAAACTTGAATGCAGTTTCCCCTTTTTTATATCAAAGGGGATACCTAAAATAAATATAAAACGTACAATTCACCATATAAATGGATGAAATTCTATTTTTATCAAGGTGGACGACGTCTAATTTTGTAGCATCAAATAAAAAAATGACATACTATGAGAAAGTTTTTTCTGCTCGTTACATTATTAGCCGGCTTCAGTAAAGCACTGTTTGCCCAATTTGGTAATTGCACTGCATCCGAAATGCAAACTTATACAGACCGTGAAACCGGAAACACCATTACCATACTTACCGACACTTTAAAGAATGACCGTTTCCTCTATCAGACAGACCCGATGTGGACACATGACGGAAAATATCTATTATTCCGGTCATCCAGTCGCGCAAACGATAAAAAGATAGAGCGTACCCTCCCAAATGGAGAGAAACGCAGTTGGACTCCCACACAGATTTATTTTATAGAAATGGCAACAGGCCAAATCATTCAGGCTACAGAAGGTCCTGATCTGGGTAGTGCATTCCTGGCCAATAAGAGCAATCGTATGTTCATCAGCCGAAAAGAAAAAGAAGACTGGAATATGTATGTAATGGATCTGGATAAGTTCTTTGCAGATGTAAAAAAAGGAAAGGTAGGAAAACCTACCGCCTATGAAACTCTTTTAGGTACTTTTCCCACAAGCATGGGACGTCCCGGAGGATATGCCATAGATTGCAACGATGACTATGCTTATATCACCGTAGAACGTGAAGGTACAGAAGAAGAAAAAGAACGCATGGCGAAAAATGCATTCTTACCGGAAAGTAATCAGCCGGTAAAAATAAAACCATCTCTTTGTGGCATCCGAAAAATGAACCTTGCTACTGGCGAAGTAACCAAAGTTATCGATACCGAATTTAAAACAGGACACATACAGGCCAGCCGTTTCACACCGGGAGAAATCGTTTTCTGTAATGAAACCGGTGGCGATGCATATCAGCGCATGTGGTTCTGCACAGCAGACGGTTCGGTCTTCAAGCCTCTTTATAAAGAAACTCCATTAGACTGGGTCACTCACGAAACTTTTGTAACCAAAGACTATGTTTATTTCAACATCCTAGGTTTTCAGCCTCGCCTTCGTAAACAAGTAAGTGGTATTGCCCGTATCAATCTTCGCACCGATGACGTGGAATTAGTGGGTCAGGTAGAATTGGATAAAGACCGCAAAGCCATAGAAGGACAACTTACCGGACGGGGATTCTGGCATTGCAATGCAAGTCGCGACAATCGTTGGGCAGCTGGTGACACCTTCGGAGGAAATGTCTGGCTCATCAACGTACAGACCGGTCAACGCCATTGGTTGGTTTCGGATACCAAAATGAAACCGGATCATGCACACCCAAGTTTCAGTCCCGACGGCACAAAAGTACTTTTTCAATCCGGGCACTTCACAAACGGCAAGCGTTTGAATCTGATGATGGTTGATATAACTTCATTCAATAACTAAAAAAGAAAGCAATGAAAAACAGATATTTACTCCTCTGTACTTTGTTAATCGGTACAGCCGGTAGTTTACGAGCCCAAGATTTACGTGAACGTACTTACTACTATGAGATTCTGGAACCACGACATGAGCCGAAGCCTGAAGTAAATGGTTTTGCAACCGAACGAATAAAAGAGCACTTGAACAGAGGACTGGCGGCAACCCCTGCCATGGATGGAAAAGGCATATATCTTAGTTGGAGATTGTTGGAACAAGATGATGCAGATGTGTCCTTCCATCTATATCGTACTGCAAATGGCAAGACGGAACGTTTAACCAAATCTCCGGTAAAATCGACTTGTGATTTCATAGATCAATCTCCTGCAAATGGAAAAGCATCTTATTGGATCTGCGCATTGGATAAAAAGAAAAAAGTGATCGACACATCTACTAAAATAGAAGTGGAACTCCCATCATTGAAGAATTATCAATCAATCAAACTTAATAGAAATATAAAAGCCGGCAAGATAGCTGTTGCCGATTTAAATGGAGACGGGATTTATGATTACATCATCCGCACGCCGGATAAAAATGTAGACCCGGGAATGCCGGGCACTTTGGGTGGAGAAACTTATCAAATTGAGGCTTATCTGAATGACGGTACTTTTTTGTGGTCTAAAGACCTGGGACAAGGTATAGAACCGGGCGTATGGTATTCTCCTTTTATCGCTTACGACTTCAATGGAGACGGCAAAGCTGAAATAGCATTAAAGACTGCTCCTGAAAATTCAAAACGCAATGAAAAAGGACGTGTAGATTCAGGTGAAGAATACTTGAGCGTATTGAATGGTATGACTGGAGAAGAAATAGCCCGCGTGGATTGGCCGGAGCGCAATGACAGATATGGAAATCTTGTCCGCCAGAATCGTAATCAAATAGGTATGGCATATCTGGATGGGAAGACACCTTATATATTAGCTTGTCGCGGAACCTATAAATTGATGGTGGTAGATGCCTGGCAATTAAACAGCAATAAACTGGAACGCGCCTGGAGATGGGATAGCGATGAAGAGAACCCTGTAGTAAGAAGTATGGGATCACACAACATGATATGCGGAGATGTGGATCAGGATGGAAAAGATGAAATACTCTTAGGCTCATGCATGCTTGATAACAATGGTACACTATTGTGGTCTACCGGATTAGGACACCCGGACAAGATTTATCTGACAGATATTGACCCGAATCGTCCGGGAATGGAAGTATTTCTATGTTTGGAACCTTGGCATGACAACGGCCGCGGTGTTTGTGTGGTAGACGCAAAAACCGGACAACCCGTTTGGAACATCGGTCACAAAACGTTCCATGTGGGTGACGGCATGGTTGCCGACTTCGATCCTACTCATAAAGGACTGGAATGTTTCGCAAGTGAAGACCGTAAAGGAGGAAGTACGGACAAATACTTACTTTCTGCAAGTGGCCAATGCTTAGGCAAGAACGAAGATGTACCTTCCTGCCGAAACTGGGCATGGTGGGACGGAGATTTATTGCGTGAAACATTTAAAGGAGATGATAACCGGTGGGGAGCAAACTCTTCTTCTAACGGAAAATCTTTAAGCATTATAAAATGGAAAGGGGAATCTCTTACAGAAGGTATTGAAGGAGATATCCTGATGATTGCCGATTTATATGGCGATTGGCGTGAAGAGATCATCACAGCCCTACCGGGCGAAATTCGTATTTACACAACGAATATCCCTGCCAAAGACCGTCGTGTAACTTTAATGCAGGATGCGATATACCGGAATTATGTAGTACATCGTTCTATGGGTTATCCACAGGCACCTGTACCTTCTTACTATTTAGGAGAATAAATAAGATAATTTTGAATGATAATCTATGCAAATGAATTTTTGTCTATAGAATAAGGGGAACTTTACGCTAGTTTTGCTCCCCAAAATAAATTAATAAACCATGAGACGTAGAATCCTTTTATCCCTTTTGGCTTTTATATCCATAAGCCAGTATGTAGGAGCATCAGATGCTCGCAATAAATATAACTTCAATTCCGATTGGCTACTTTCCGTTGGTGATATTCCTGAAGCCCAACAAGTACGCTTTCAGGATACGGATTGGAAAAAAGTCACTTTACCCCGTGCTTTTAATGAAGATGAAGCTTTTCGCTTAAGCATAGACCAGTTAACAGATACAGTGATGTGGTATCGTAAACACTTCCGTTTACCCGCTGGCAGTAAAGATAAAAAGGTATTTATAGAATTCGAAGGTGTCCGCCAAGGAGCTGATTTCTACATTAACGGTCAATATCTGGGGCTGCACGAGAATGGTGCGATGGCTGTTGGTTTCGACTTGACTCCTTATATAAAATACGGACAGGAAAATGTAATAGCCCTCCGCATTGATAATGACTGGAACTACAAAGAACGCGCTACCGGCACCAAATATCAGTGGAGCGACCGTAACTTCAATGCTAATTATGGTGGTATTCCTAAGAATGTATGGCTACATGTTACAGATAAATTATATCAGACTCTGCCTCTATACAGTAATCTGCAAACCACAGGTGTCTATATCTATGCGGAAGATATTCGTGTAAAATCCCGCAAAGCGGTAATCCATGCGGAATCCGAGATAAAGAACGAGTACAAACGTGCCAAGCAAGTGGCCTATAAAGTTGAGTTGATAGACCGTGACAGTAAAACAATCAAAGTATTCGACGGTACTCAGACTTTAGTGAAACCCGGAGAAACAGTAACCTTAAAAGCAGCTGCAGAAGTGGACGGTTTACATTTCTGGAGTTGGGGATATGGCTACCTGTATACCGTAAAAACAAGTTTATGGGCAGACGGTAAAAAGATAGATGAAGTAGCTACCCGGACAGGTTTCCGCAAAACTCGCTTTGGGAAAGGTATGATATGGCTGAATGATCGCGTAATCCAGATGAAGGGATTTGCCCAACGTACCAGCAATGAATGGCCGGGAGTAGGAATGAGCGTTCCGGCATGGCTGAGTGACTATAGCAATGGATTGATGGTGGAAGATAATGCCAACTTGGTTCGCTGGATGCATATCACTCCATGGAAACAGGATATTGAATCGTGTGACCGTGTGGGGCTGATCCAGGCAATGCAAGCCGGTGATGCAGAAAAAGACCGTGAAGGACGCCAGTGGGGACAACGGACTGAACTGATGCGTGATGCCATCATTTATAATCGTAACAATCCGAGTATCCTGTTTTACGAATGTGGAAATGAGTCTATCAGTCGGGAACACATGATAGAGATGAAAGCGATACGCGATAAATATGACCCTCATGGCGGCCGTGCCATCGGTTCACGTGAAATGCTTGATATCCGCGAAGCCGAATATGGCGGAGAAATGCTTTATATCAATAAGAGTAAACATCACCCGATGTGGGCCATGGAATATTGTCGCGATGAAGGATTGCGCAAGTATTGGGATGAATACTCTTACCCCTATCATAAGAATGGAGAAGGGAACAATTCTTTCAGATCCGCTGCAACCAATAAAATCCAGAAGAAAGTAGACGCACGCGCTTATAATCATAATCAGGATTCATTTACGATAGAAAATATAATTCGCTGGTTCGACTATTGGCGTGAACGCCCGGGAACCGGAGATCGTGTTAGTTCAGGTGGAGTAAAGATCATCTTCTCTGATACCAATACTCATTTCCGCGGGGTAGAAAATTATCGTCGTAGCGGGGTAACTGATGCCATGCGCATTCCCAAAGATCCTTTCTTTGCGCATCAGGTGATGTGGGACGGTTGGGTAGATATAGAAAATCCACGCATCCATATCATTGGCCATTGGAATTATAAAGAAGGTACAGTGAAACCGGTCTATGTAGTTTCCAGTGCAGAAAAAGTGGAATTGTTCCTGAATGGAACATCCTTAGGATATGGTAATAGAGACCACCATTTCTTATATACTTTTGAAAATGTAGCATTTGCAGCCGGTAAATTGGAAGCAGTGGGCTATGATGAAAACGGAACAGAATGCTGCCGTACACACTTACAGACAGTCGGTGAACCGGAGCAAATAAAGCTGAGTCTGATTCAAAGTCCTAATGGATGGAAAGCAGACGGTGCGGATATGGTATTACTCCAGGTAGAAGTAATGGATAAGGATGGCAGACGTTGTCCGTTGGCCAATGATCTGATACATTTCGATGTGGAAGGACCTGCCGAATGGCGTGGTGGTATCGCACAGGGAAAAGACAATTTTATTCTTTCAAAAGATCTGCCAGTAGAATGTGGTATCAACCGCGCACTCATCCGCTCTCTGACAACTGCCGGTACAGTTCGCGTAACTGCAAAAGCTGAGGGTTTGAAATCTGCAGAGATCAGCTTCTCATCATCACCAATAGAAGTAAAAGATGGATTAAGCAGCTATATCCCCGGCAATGAACTGGAAGGCAGATTAACCCGTGGGGAAACTCCATTAACACCTTCTTATAAAGATACGAAAGTAGATGTTGGCATCTTATCCGCTGTCGCCGGCGCAAATAATGAAAACGCTATCAATAGTTTCGATGATAACGAATTGAGCGAGTGGAGAAATGACGGAAAAGCAAACACAGCCTGGATCACTTACCAATTGGAACGTGCCGCACGAGTGGATGAAGTTTGCCTGAAGCTGACCGGATGGCGTTTGCGCAGTTATCCGCTGGAAATCTATGCAGGTGACGAACTGATTTGGAGCGGAGAAACAGATAAAAGTCTGGGATATGTTCATTTGAAAGTAAAACCTGTATTGACCAACGAGATCACCATTCGCTTGAAAGGGGCCAGTAAAGAAGGGGATGCCTTCGGACAAATAGTTGAGGTAGCTGCTCCCGTCGCCAATGAACTGGATTTATATAAAGCTAAGGATGGAGACAAGACCAGGCACGAATTACGCATTGTGGAAATAGAGTTTAAAGAAAACTTATGGCAATAAGGTTGAATTGTTATATAAAACACTGGGTTATTATGTATATACTCCTGCTTTGCGGGAGTATATATGCTTTTTCTCAACCTTACACAGGAGAAAAGCTATCAAGAGGTCTGGTCGGAATCCCTACAGACAAAGGAATGTACTTCAGCTGGCGCATGACGCTGGATGATGCACCCGGTTTGCAGTTCGACATCTATCGAAGCACCAATGGAGGAGCAGCCATAAAGCTGAATAAGGAACCAATTAGTAAGACCGCTGATTTTCTGGATGAAGATGCTGATTTTAAAGCTACTAATCACTGGATACTGAAAGCTGATAATAGAGAAGTAGCCACCTGGACACATTCGACAGAAGAGGTACTACACCCCTATTTAAGTATTCCAATCCGGAAACCGGAAGATGGAGAAATCGCAGGCGAACATTTCTTTTATACAGCCAATGATTGCAGTGTAGGAGATCTGGATGGTGACGGTGAATATGAAATCATACTGAAATGGTCACCTTCCAATTCCAAGCGCCCTCCGCAACGTGGCTTTACGGGAAATACTTACCTGGATGCGTATAAAATGGATGGAACATTGCTTTGGCGCATTGATTTGGGACCGAATATCCGTTCAGGAGCAGCCACAACTAACTTCCTTGTCTTTGATTTTAATGGAGATGGGCGTGCCGAAATCTGTTGCAAAACAGGAGACGGAACCGTGGATGGAACAGGACATACTATCGGTGATAACCAAGCAGATTGGAGAACATGGAACAAAGAGAGTCCGACCTATGGGAAAATAGTCAATGGGCCGGAATACCTGACTGTGTTTGATGGTAAAACCGGAAAAGAATTAGATACCAAAGAATACATTCCTCCCCGCTATCCCATAGACGGATGGGGAGGCATCGGCGGTAACTGTGGTAACGATAATACCGGAGGACGATCCGACCGTTTCACTGCAGGAGTCGCCTTTCTGGATGGTAAGACACCTTCACCCGTTATGGTCAGAGGATGGTATGGACGTACTGTAGTCTGTGCATGGACATTCACCAACTCAACTTTGAAAAGCATCTGGACTTTCGACAGTGCCGCCCCCGGTTTGGAGGGATATTCCGGTATGGGAAATCATAGCGTGACAATAGCCGATTTTGACGGAGACAGTTATGATGAGATCTGCGTGGGAGCTATGACAGTAGACCATGATGGAAAAGGCCTCTTCACAACGGGACTGCGCCATGGAGACGCCCTGCATGCCGGACGTTTAATCCCTTCGCGCCCTGGTATGCAAGTATTCGGCGTACATGAGAACGAAGGGGATAATGAGATTGTCAAGCGAACTCCTGCCGTAGCCATGTTTGACGGAGCCACCGGAGAAATCATCTGGCAAGATGGGTTAGGCGAAGATGCCGGACGCGGAGTAGCAGCCGACATCGATCCACACTATGAAGGGGCAGAATGTTGGTGCAACATCGGTGGCTTACGAAGAGGAGATACCGGAGAATTTATCAGTGATAAGAAACCGAATTCCTGCAATTTCACAATCTATTGGGATGCCGATCCGTTGGCAGAGTTATTAGACCATGTCTCCATCAGCAAGTGGAATTGGCAAACGGAAGAAACTGAACTATTGCTGAAAGCCGAGGGAGTAGTTTCCAACAATGGCACCAAAGGGAATCCTTGCCTGTCCGGAGATGTTCTGGGAGATTGGCGCGAAGAAGTTATCTGGGCTTCAAAGGACCAAACAGAACTGCGCATATACACAACAACGATACCTGCCACCGATAGGCGCCCGACATTGATGAACGACCGTCAATATCGTCTGGCTATCGCTTGGCAAAACGTAGCATATAATCAACCACCACACACAAGTTTTTAATCATGATGAAAAGAAACAGATTCCGTACTTGTTTGTGCCTTTCATTTTTCTTTCTGTCTTTACTACCATTGAAGGCACAGGACAATCAGGTTTCCGGCTTAAATGCCCGCCAGTTTCACAAATACTGGAAAGTGGAGTCAGAATCGCCCGATTACAAAGTAACGTTCCGGGGAGATACAGCTGAGATAGTCTCCCCCAAAGGACTGACTCTCTGGAGAAAGGAAAAGATGAGCGGCAAAGTCACCATTGAATACGATGCCTGCGTAGTCAGTGAAACAGAGAAGGACCGCCTGAGTGATTTAAATTGCTTCTGGATGGCTTCCGACCCGAAACATCCGGACAACTTATGGAAACGTGAGAAGTGGCGCAACGGAATATTCCTGAACTGCTACTCCCTGCAGCTTTATTATATGGGATATGGCGGAAACCACAACTCCACTACACGCTTCCGTCGCTATGATGGCAATGAAGCAGGCATCACCGACCCTCAGGCCCGCCCTGCGGTCTTAAAAGAATATACCGATGCAGAGCATTTGCTGAAAGCGAACCACTGGTATCATATTAAAATTACGAACGAGAATAATAGGGTTAGTTATTATATAGACGGAAAGCGTCTGGTGGATTTCAGGGATGCCAAACCACTGACTGAAGGTTGGTTTGGCTTCCGCACCACCCTATCGCGCACCCGCATTACCAACTTCCGCTACAAGTGCTCACTGCAAGAAAACCCCGCTGTGCCTTTGCAATGGATCGGCAGCACTCCCGAAATGGACAAAGCGGTCAGCTTCGGTGTACCTTTTGAGAAAGGCAAAATCTCTCCTGAAAGCACTTTACAGTTAACCACCGTAAATGGTGAAAACATACCAATCGACACTTGGGTGCTGGCCTACTGGCCGGACGGTTCGGTGAAATGGAGCGGAGTAGCAGGCGTTATCCCCGCCGGAACAGAGGGGGCGACACTTGAACTGGCAAAAAAGAAGTTGGTAAAAAAGGCAAGAACTACAAATCCCGACGATCAAGCATCCGTTTCCGTCACCGAGACGCCACGGAACATTCTGATAGAAACAGGAGTGATTTCGGTTTACATTCCCCGTCAAGGTGAATTCCTGATAGACAGTCTGCTATATAAGGGGGTGAAGGTGGGCGAAAAAGCACGCCTGATATGTAGCACACAAAGCACGCCCGTTCTTGAAAGCACTTCGCAGGTATCTTTCAGTAACTATGTGAGCGAAGTGAAATCAGCGACGGTAGAGCGTTGCGGTGCTATACGCACGCTGATAAAACTGGAGGGCGTACATAAGAATAAAGACGGACGCGAATGGCTGCCCTTTGTGGTACGTCTCTATTTCTATGGTGGAAGTGAACAGATGAAGATGGTGCACAGCTTCCTGTTCGATGGAGACCAGAACCAGGATTTCATTCGTGCTTTGGGCATCCGCTTCGACGTGCCTATGCGTGAAGCACTTTACAACCGCCACATAGCCTTCTCCTGTGCTGACGGTGGAGTGTGGAGCGAACCTGTGCAGCCATTAGTAGGGCGTCGTGTGCTGACATTAGGCAATGCGGCGAACAGGAACTCCGGCCGGGATGTGACAGATAAAAATGCCAGCAAGGATAAGAAAGTCTCCCTGCAGCAACAACAGATGGAAGGGAAACGCATCCCGCCTTATGAAACTTTTGATGAAAAAAATCGCTCACTGCTGGACAACTGGGCATCATGGAACACCTATCGCTTGTCTCAGCTCACTGCGGATGCTTTCTCCATCCGTAAACGGGCCAATGACACGAATCCCTGGATAGGCACTTTCTCCGGCACGCGCAGTGAAGGATATGCTTTTGCCGGCGACGTCAGTGGTGGACTGGGGCTTTGCCTGCACGACTTCTGGCAGTCTTATCCCTCGGCCATAGAAATCTCCGAGACGAAGACTCCCGTAGCTACCCTTACCGCCTGGCTATGGAGTCCCGATGCCGAGCCCATGGATTTGCGCCACTACGATAATGTAGCGCACGATTTAAATGCCAGTTACGAGGATGTTCAGGAAGGCCTGAGCACACCCTATGGAATTGCCCGCACTACTACGCTCACCCTGATCCCGCAGGGAGGATATGCCGGAAAGAAGGCTTTTGCCGACCGTGCCAAGCAACTTTCGGAACCGGGTGTATTGATGCCTACCCCCGAATACCTGCACGCGCAGCAAGCCTTTGGCGTCTGGAGCCTTCCGGATCGCAGTACTCCATTCCGCAGCCGGGTGGAAGATCGTCTGGATGCCTATATCGACTTCTACAAAAAGGCCATCGAACAGAACAAATGGTATGGTTTCTGGAACTACGGCGACGTCATGCATGCGTATGACCCTGTTCGCCACACCTGGCGATACGATATCGGAGGCTTTGCTTGGGACAATACAGAACTGGCCTCCAATATGTGGCTTTGGTATAATTTTCTGCGCACAGGACGTGCAGACATTTGGCGTATGGCAGAGGCTATGACCCGCCATACAGCCGAGGTAGATGTCTACCACATAGGGGAGAATGCCGGATTGGGTAGTCGTCACAACGTCAGCCATTGGGGATGTGGCGCCAAGGAAGCACGCATCAGTCAGGCTGCCTGGAATCGCTTCTACTATTATCTCACTACGGACGAACGCTGTGGAGATCTCATGACCGAGGTGAAAGACGCCGAACAGAAGCTCTATACTCTCGACCCAATGCGTCTGGCACAACCACGTAGCGAATATCCCTGCACCGCCCCTGCCCGCCTGCGCATTGGTCCCGACTGGCTGGCATACGCTGGAAACTGGATGACGGAATGGGAACGCACTCGCAATGTGGCTTACCGCGATAAAATCATTACCGGTATGAAGAGTATCGTCGCCCTGCCCAACCGGATTTTCACAGGCCCTAAAGCGCTTGGCTTTGACCCTGCAACCGGTGTCATCAGCAGTGAGTGCGATCCCAAACTGGAAAGTACCAATCATTTAATGAGTATCATGGGCGGCTTCGAGGTGATGAACGAAATGCTCCGGATGATTGAACTACCCGAATGGAAAGATGCCTGGTTAGATTATACGATACGTTATAAACAGAAGGCATGGGAGCTAAACCGTAGCCGTTTTCGCATTTCACGTTTGATGGGCTACGCTGCTTATCATACACGCAACCCGGAAATGGCAAAGGAGGCTTGGGCGGATTTGTTCACAAGACTGGAGCACACGCCGGCACCGCCTTTCCGCATCACAACTCTACTTCCGCCCGAGGTGCCTGCCCCGCTGGATGAATGTACCAGTATCAGCACAAACGATGCCGCCCTGTGGAGTCTGGATGCCATTTACATGCAGGAAGTGATTCCCATGGACGAGTAATTTGCACGATTTTCCATGTATATTGCATATTATTCTATGGAAGTATTTCGTATTAAGCCGTATTTTTGCAATTAATCAAAAACAAAATATATCATGAAAAAACCTTGTTTTAAATCCTTGGTCGGCATAGCTGCCATTGCAGCGATTGCACTGGGATTATCAGGCGCTATACCTGCTCCCAAATATAAGACTGTCACTGTCAATGCACCTTTCGCCATGGAGCCGATAAAGGAATTTATTTTCCCCAATCGTGATTTTTCCATCGCAAATTATGGAGCAGTAAAAGGAGGGAAGACTATAAATACAAAAGCCATCGCTAAGGCCATCAAGGCATGCAACAAAGCCGGTGGCGGCCGTGTAGTGATTCCCGCTGGCGAGTGGCTTACAGGTCCCGTACACCTGATGAGCAATGTGAACCTGTATTTATCCGACGGTGCCATACTGCGCTTCACAGACAATCCGGAAGACTATCTGCCTGCCGTGATGACGTCATGGGAAGGTATGGAATGTTACAATTACTCTCCTTTGGTGTATGCTTTCGACTGTGAAAATGTAGCCATCACCGGAACCGGAACACTGCAACCCATCATGGACACATGGCGTAAATGGTTTAAACGCCCCAAACCACACATGGATGCGCTTGCAGAACTCTACACAATGGCCTCAACGGATGTTCCGGTAGAGAAAAGACAGATGGCGAAAGGAGATAATAATCTTCGCCCGCACCTGATACACTTCAACAGATGTAAGAATGTCTTGCTCGATCAGTTCAAGATTCGTGAAAGCCCCTTTTGGACCATACACTTGTATATGTGCGATGGCGGTATTGTTCGCAATCTGGACGTATATGCCCACGGACACAATAACGATGGTGTCGATCTGGAAATGAGCCGGAACTTCCTGATAGAAGATTGTAAGTTTGATCAGGGAGATGACGCAGTTGTTATTAAAGCCGGACGCAACCAGGATGCCTGGCGGCTGGATACCCCATGTGAGAATATTGTAATCCGTAACTGTGACATTATAAAAGGACATACATTACTGGGCATCGGCAGCGAAATGTCGGGCGGCATACGCAACGTATATATGCACGATTGCGCAGCACCAGACTCCGTGTTCCGCCTCTTCTTTGCCAAAACGAATCACCGCCGGGGAGGTTTCATCGAAAACATCCACATGGAGAATGTGAAAGCAGGCAAGATGCAGCGTGTACTCGAAATTGATACGGATGTACTCTACCAATGGCGCGATCTGGTGCCTACTTACGAGGAGCGTATCACCCGTATCGATAGTCTATACATGACTAACGTGACCTGCGAACGCACCGAGGCCATCTACGATTTGAAAGGTGATGCCAAACTGCCTGCAAAGAACGTCGTTATAAAGAACGTGCATGCTGATGAAGTTACGAAATTCATCAAGAACGTACATAACGTAGAGAATGTAACGGAAGAGAACGTGACGTACGGCCGCTTCCGCAACGCGGCGAACGCTCCAGCTTATGATTATTCAAAGCTACAAAAGGAAAAGTTAGGTCGTGGTGTAGTAGCCATCCGTGAGAACCCGGCAGAAGTAGCTGTTTCCTGGAGATACCTCTCATCCGACCCCGAGAACACAGCATTCAACCTCTATCGGGACGGAAAGAAGATAGCCGAAGTACCTGCTACTACGGGAACCTTCTACCGGGATGCCTATAAAGGAAAGAAAGCAGCTACGTACACCGTAAAACCCGTTGTAAACGGCGTGGAAACAGGGCATATCGAGGGCAACTATACACTGCCGACGAAGGCGCCTATAGGATACATCCATATTCCGCTGGACCGTCCGGCGGATGGGGTCACCCCTTCGGGACAAGCATTCACCTATATACCCAATGACGCTTCTATTGGTGATGTCGATGGGGATGGAGAATATGAGATTATTCTGAAATGGGATCCATCGAACGCACATGATAATGCCCATGATGGCTATACTGGAAATGTCCTTTTCGATTGCTACCGATTGACAGGTGAACGGCTCTGGCGTATTGATATGGGACACAATGTCCGTGCAGGTGCGCACTACACTCAATTCATGGTATATGATTTCGATAGCGACGGCTGTGCGGAGATCATCATGAAGACTTCTGACGGGACTATCGACGGACAAGGCAAAGTGATCGGGGATGCCGCAGCCGACTATCGCGAACCGGGTACCCCTGCCAATCAAGGTCGCATCCTGAAGGGTAATGAATACCTCACCGTCTTCAATGGACGCACAGGTGCCGCTATGCAGACTATCGATTATGTTCCTGCACGCGGAAATCTAGCAGATTGGGGAGATAACCGCGCCAACCGAAGCGACCGTTTCCTGGCAGCTGTTGCCTATCTGGATGGCATCCATCCCAGTGTAGTGATGTGCCGCGGATATTACACCCGCACTGTACTTGCAGCTTTCGACTGGAATGGAAAAGAACTGAAACAACATTGGATATTCGACAGTAACACCCCGGAATACAAAGCTTATGCAGGACAAGGCAACCATAACCTCCGTGTAGCAGATGTAGATGGGGATGGATGTGATGAAATTATATATGGCTCCTGCGCCATCGATAATAATGGGAAAGGGCTTTACTCTACCGGAATGGGACACGGAGATGCCATGCATCTGACGAAGTTCTCACCCGACATGCCCGGACTTCAGGTGTGGGATTGCCACGAAAATAAGCGCGACGGTTCCAGCTTCCGCGATGCAGCAACAGGAAAAGTATTGTTTCAGGTGAAGAGCGGAATAGACGTAGGCCGTTGTATGGCTGCCGACATCGACCCGACGAACCCCGGCGTGGAAATGTGGTCGTGGGAATCGAAAGGGTTACGCAATATCAAGGGAGAAGTCGTCAATCCCGATATCAAAACATTCTCTGTCAATATGGCTGTGTGGTGGGACGGCGATTTACTCCGTGAGTTGCTGAACAAGAATGTGGTATCCAAGTACGATTGGGAAGCCGGTGTCTGCAAACCGCTCGTCACATTCGAAGGTGTTGTATCAAACAACGGCACCAAAGCAACTCCCTGCCTGCAAGGCGATATTCTGGGTGACTGGCGCGAAGAAGTACTGCTACGCACAGAAGACAATACGGCCCTACGTCTCTATGTATCACCCATAGCAACTGATTACCGTTTCCATACTTTCCTAGAAGATCCGGTTTACAGGATCAGTATTGCTACACAAAACGTAGCATACAACCAACCGACACAACCCGGTTTCTATTTCGGACCTGATCTGAAAGGAATTTTCAGAGGATATGAATTTAAAAAGTAATTATATAATGTAGTATTTAAAAGAAAGTATGAATATAAAGACATTCTGCCTGACAGGCACCTTGCTGTTACTCAGTATCGGCACTTATGCCCAGAAAAAGAAAGAAACTATCAATGACTCCAACACCCCGCTGCACCTGTTGCAACCGGAGTATAAAGTGCCTTATAAAGCTCTTTCTACTACTGAAGTAAAAACTGACATCGACCGCATTCTCCGTTATCTGGAAAAGACTACTCATACCCGTGTGGTCAGTGAGAAAACCGGAAAAGTTATCACTGATTATAGTAACCTGCCTGCTGATGCCCAATTGGAACGCGGCGCCTTCCGCTTGGCCAGTTATGAGTGGGGAGTTACTTATTCAGCTATGATGGCAGCCGCCGAAGCCACCGGAGACGCAGCTTACATGAAATATGTTACTGATCGCTTCAAGTTTCTCGCCGAAGTGGCTCCGCATTTTCGTAATCTGCTTGAAAAGAATGGTACTACCGACCCACAAATGAAACAAATCTTGACGCCTCATGCACTTGATGATGCCGGTGCCGTATGTGCTGCTATGATTAAGGCACAATTGCAAGATAAATCTCTCAACCTCTATCCTTTAATAGATAATTATCTCGATTTCATTCTAAACAAAGAATACCGCCTTGCCGACGGAACCTTTGCCCGCATCCGTCCACAACTCAACACGCTTTGGCTAGATGATATGTTCATGGGCGTTCCTCCCGTAGCCTGGTACTCTCGTATGGCAGATAAAGAACAGTCCAAATATCTGGCCGAAGCCGTTCGTCAAATCTTCCAATTTGCCGAGCGTATGTGGGTACCCGAAAAAAAACTCTTCCGTCACGGTTGGGTAGAAGGTATGGGAGATCATCCTGCCTTCTTCTGGGGACGTGCCAACGGTTGGGCACTGCTCACCATGACCGAACTGCTGGACGTAATGCCGACCAACCATCCCCAGCGTGAAAAGCTCATGAACCTCTTTCGTGAACACGTCCGCGGACTGGCTGCTCTTCAAAGTGGCGAAGGATTCTGGCATCAACTGTTAGATCGTAACGATTCCTATTTGGAAACTTCAGCAACTGCTATCTATGTCTATTGCATCTCCCACGCCATTAACCAAGGTTGGCTCGATGCAATGGCTTACGGTCCCGTAGCTCAACTCGGTTGGCATGCCGTTTCTACACAGATCAATGCAGAAGGACAGGTAGAAGGCACCTGTGTGGGTACCGGAATGGCATTCGATCCTGCATTTTACTATTACCGCCCGGTCAATGTGTATGCCGCACACGGCTATGGTCCTGTAATCTGGGCAGGAGCTGAAATGATCAACCTGCTAAATAAACAGCATCCTAAAATGAACGACAGTGCCATTCAGTATTACCATACTGAACAGAAGACTACCTCACCGATCTTCAGTGTAAGCAAACCCGATTAATCCTCTAAAGAATAATATATCATGAAAAGAGAAGCATTTAAAATGTTCCTGAAGCCCGGCTTCGAAAAGGAATACGAGAAAAGACATGCAGCCATCTGGCCCGAACTGAAAAAGATGTTATCCGATGGCGGAGTATACGACTACTCCATCTATTGGGACCGCGACACCAACATCCTCTTTGCCTGCCAGAAGGCTCGGGGTGAAGAATCCTCGCAGGATATGGGTGCCAATCCCATTGTACAAAAATGGTGGGATTACATGGCGGATATCATGGAAGTAAATCCGGATAATTCTCCGGTAACCATACCCTTGCCCGAGGTATTCCACATGGAATAAACCTTAAAAGTGCATTGAAGTTAGTCTTCAATGCGCTTTTTTCCTTATTTTTGTTACGTACCAAAATCTATGAAATATGAAAAAGCACTTAATGCTTGCGTGCCTGTACTTATTGCTCTCCATTCTTAACACCTCAGCCTCTGTAGAAGTACGTTCTACCCATATGACCACTACCGACGGGCTTGCCAATAATTCCGTCTGCTATGTATTCCAGGACAGCAAAGGGTTTATATGGATGGGAACCCTGAACGGACTCAGCCGCTACGACGGTAATACCTTCGTCACCCTCCTGCCCGAAGGCAATACTCAACCCGGACGCCTCTCCCTCTCCTCTAACCACGTCCGCTCTATCAGCGAAGACCGTAACGGTTTCCTGTGGCTCGAAACCTCCGGTGAATTCTTCAACTGCTACGACCTGAAGGCAGAACGCTTCGTCGACTTCACCGGTCGCGGCGAATACCGCCAACACTACGATCGCAAGGCCGAAGCTCCCAATGGAGATATATGGTTATGGAACAGTCGTAATGGCTGCCGCCTCATCACCTACCACAATGGTGCGTTTTCATCCGTTGCTTACAAGAAATCCAACGGAAACCTACCTTCGGACAGCGTAGCCTATGTCTATCCCGACCCGGACGGCAACATCTGGATAGGTACTGACCACGGCGTGGCCCTCGTCAGCAGTGCACAGACTGTCATTGTCGACAACAACAATGCCTTCGCCGCACAGAGCTTCGAAAAAGATATCTTTTTTCTCTCTACCGATGGCATCATCAACCGTAAAAGCGGTAGTGCACCCACCGCAACCTCCGCCAGTCTGCCACGTGGCGAAGGCAGCATCACCCTGTATGGCACACTCCGCCTGCAAAACGAGTGGGTCATCTTCACCAACACCGGCGGCTATCTATTCGACATGAAAACTCAACGCATCAGCCGACATCCGAATCTCGACATCCGTAACGGCAATGTGCTGACGGATAATCGGGGGGACTTCTGGATCTACAATAACACCGGTCAGGTATGGTATGTCAATGCCACCACCCATGCTGTTAAAACCTTCCGTCTCTCCCCTCCCGATAAATTGAACTATGTGGACATGGAACGCTACCACATTGTACACGACTCCCGGGGCATTATTTGGATCTCCACCTACGGCAACGGGCTCTTCGCCTACAACACTATCACAGAAGAGCTCCAGCACTTCGACTTCCAGATTGACGGCTTCAGTCACATCAGCTCCAACTATCTGCAATACATCATGGAAGACAGTTCCGGTGCTATCTGGGTCAGTTCTGAATACGCCGGTATTGCCCGTCTTACTATCCTGAACGAAGGCATCAAACGCATTTACCCTGAAGCTATCTCTCTGTCTGACCGCTCCAATACTGTCCGCATGATTACCCGCCTCAAGAACGATGACATCTGTATTGGTACCCGTGGTGGTGGTGTCTATACCTACGACCCGCTGATCAACACACAGAAAAAAGAAGTTCATTACAACTCCAACATCTATGCCATAGCCGAAGACCTTGACGGCACCCAGTGGATGGGTAGCCGTGGCGAAGGTCTCTGCATTGGCGGAAAATGGTATGTCAACCACTCCAACGATGCCCATTCCATTAGTAACAACCATATCTTTACCCTCTACTGTGACCGCAAAGGCCGCATGTGGATAGGCACCTTCGGCGGCGGATTGGACCTTGCCATCAAAGAGAACAACAGATACACCTTCCGCCACTTTTTCACCAAAACTTTCGGACAACGCCGCACGCGCGCCATCATCGAAGATTCGAACGGTTGGATATGGGTAGGAAATAGTGACGGAGTCTACGTCTTCTCCCCCGATTCCCTGCAAGCTGACCCGCAAAACTACCTGACCTATAATTATAACAACGGAAAACTGCGCAGCAACGAAATTAAGTGCATCTACCAAGACACACAGAACCGGATATGGATTGGTTCCTCCGGTGGCGGCCTTAGTATGTGCATCCCCGGCACCGATTATCGCAACCTTACCTTCAAACATTACGGCACCAGTAACGGCCTCGTCAACGATATGGTTCAAGCCATCGCTGAAGATAAGCAAGGCAACCTATGGATTGCCACCGAATACGGTATCTCCCGCTTCAATCCCGAAACGCAAGCTTTTGATAATTACTTCTTCTCGGCCTACACATTGGGTAACGTCTACAGCGACAATAGCTCGTGCGTCAGTAAAAACGGCAGTCTACTGTTCGGTACCAACTACGGTTTGTTGGTCATCAACCCCGAACAAATGGGAAACAATTCTGTACTCAATTCCTCAATCACCTTCACCAACCTTCAGGTGAACGGAATATCCATGCGCCCGGGTGCCCCCGACTCCCCCCTCTCCAGCGCTATGATGTACACAGACGAAATAGAACTGAAGCACTTTCAGAGATCATTTATAATAGACTTCACCACATTCGATTACTCAAAAACCAACAGCTACACCTACACCTATCGGTTGGAGAACTATGATAAAGAATGGAGCAAACCCTCTCCACTCAGCTTTGCATCCTATAAAAATCTACCACCGGGCAAGTACAGTCTGCACGTAAAAATCTGTAATGCCACCGGTATTTTGGGCGATCAGGAAGCTATTCTGAAGATTACCATCACTCCTCCCTTTTGGAAAACCACTTGGGCATTCCTTATCTATGCCCTCTTGCTGACAGTCATATTGTACGTCACCTACAGGCTGATACGTAATTTCAACCTCTTGCGCAACAAAATACAAGTAGAGAAACAATTGACGGAATACAAGCTCGTATTCTTTACAAACATCTCACACGAATTCCGTACTCCCTTAACCCTAATTCAAGGAGCATTGGAAAAGATACAGAGCATAGACAAAGTCCCCAAGGAAATGGTCAATTCACTGAAGGTGATGAACAAGAGCACCCAACGCATGCTCCGTCTCATCAACCAACTGTTGGAGTTCCGGAAAATGCAGAACAACAAGCTTGCTCTCTCCTTGGAAGAAACAGATGTCATGGGCTTTCTTCATGAAATATTCCTGAGCTTCAAGGATACTGCGACATCCAAGAATATGGATTTCCGCTTTCAGCCTTCAGCGGCTTCCTACAAGATGTTCATCGACAAAGGGAATCTGGACAAAGTTGTCTACAATCTCCTATCCAATGCTTTCAAGTACACCCCGAGCAACGGCAAAGTCATCCTTTCAGCTATCGTCGATGAGGACAGGAAATGCTTGGAAATCTCTGTAGCTGACACAGGAATCGGTATTGCCAAAGAAAAACGGGGAGAATTGTTCAAACGCTTCATGCAAAGTAACTTTTCAAGCAATAGTACAGGGATAGGACTACATCTGACACACGAACTGGTAAATGTCCATAAAGGGACTATCAATTATGATGAGAACCAAGGAGGAGGCTCCATCTTCACAGTCTCCCTCCCCATCGACACCAGTGCATACGAAGAAAAAGACTTTCTCATTCCTCACGACGCCTTCCTCGAAGAGAAAGCATATAAACCGGAAAACAACGAAGAAGAAAGCACCCTGGAAGTAAATGTAACAAAGGAAAAAGAACCTTCGAACCAGTACAAATTGCTCATCATAGAGGATGACAACGACGTACGCGAATTCTTGAAAGAAGAATTCAAACTTTATTTTGAAGTTGTTACTGAAGCAGACGGCCTTTCTGGTCTGGAACGTGCACGTACATACGATGCCGATCTCATCATCTGCGATGTACTGATGCCAGGCCTCACAGGTTTCGAAGTTACCCAGAAGCTTAAAAATGATTTCGATACTAGCCACATCCCCATCATTTTATTGACAGCCATGAGTTCGGCAGAAAATCACCTGAAAGGCGTGGAAAGTGGAGCGGATGCATACATCACCAAGCCGTTTAGTCCCAAGCTATTACTGGCAAGAGCATTCCAGTTGATAAAGCAACGTGAAAAGTTGCGGAAGAAATTCTCGGATGATCCGGGAATGATTACGCCTGCTATCTGTACATCAGAGAAAGATAAACAATTTGCCGATAAGCTTCAGGCTATTCTGGAAGAACAGATTAGTAACAGTGAATTCGCCGTAGATGACCTTGCTTCAGTGATGGGGCTGGGACGTTCCACCTTCTATCGCAAAGTGCGTGGAATAACCGGTTATTCCCCCAATGAGTACATGCGCATCATCCGCATGAAAAAAGCTGCTGAACTTTTACTTGAAAATCGTTATACAGTGGCAGAGGTATCTTATAAGATAGGTATCGAAGCCCCATTCTATTTCAGCAAATGCTTCAAGAAACAGTTCGGTGTATCTCCATCCGTATATTTACGTGGTAAGAATGCCCCGGAAGAAAAAGAGGTTGATGACAAAGAAGAAGATATTCCTGAATGATAACATAACACAAAAATCCCCGGAACATTAAATATCCCGGGGATTTTTATATATCGATCACTCCCATTCTATCGTTGCAGGCGGTTTTGACGAAATATCATAGGTTACCCGGTTCACCCCTTTCACCTTATTAATAATATCATTGGAAACCTTACCTAGGAATTCGTAAGGCAAATGTGCCCAATCTGCCGTCATAGCATCCGTAGAAGTCACAGCGCGCAGCGCAATAGCACGTTCATACGTACGTTCATCTCCCATCACACCTACTGATTGCACGGAGAGTAGGATAACGCCTGCCTGCCAAACCTGATGATAAAGAGAAGTTTCGTTACCATCAGCATCTTTCACTTTCCAGTCACGCAAGCCCTGAATAAAGATATCATCCGCATTTTGCAAAATAGCTACTTTCTCCGGAGTAATATCACCTAAAATGCGCACAGCTAAACCCGGTCCGGGGAAAGGATGACGAGTAATCAGATGTTCAGGCATACCCAATCCGCGACCTACACGGCGAACCTCATCTTTAAACAACAAGCGAAGCGGCTCACAAAGTTTCAGGTGCATCTTTTCAGGCAAACCACCTACATTATGATGACTCTTAATAACCGTACCGGTAATAGAAAGAGATTCGATGCAGTCAGGATAGATCGTACCCTGTGCCAGCCATTTCACATCTTTAATCTTATGGGCCTCTTCATCGAACACTTCAATAAATCCCTTGCCTATGATCTTACGCTTTTCCTCAGGCTCCGTTACACCTGCCAGTTCTGCAAAGAACTTGGCACTGGCATCCACACCGATAACATTCAGACCGAGACATTCATAATCGTGCAGTACATTCTTGAACTCGTTCTTACGCAGCATGCCGTGATCTACAAAGATACAAGTCAGATTCTTGCCGATAGCACGATTCAGCAATACAGCAGCTACGGAAGAATCCACACCACCGCTCAAACCAAGAACCACTTTATCGTCCCCCAACTGCTCCTTCAATTCGGCAACCGTCGTTTCAATAAAGGAAGCAGCACTCCAGTCCTGTTTGCAACCGCAAACATCCACCACGAAATTCTTCAGCATCTGCGTGCCATCTTCGCTATGAAATACTTCCGGATGGAACTGTACACCCCACACCTTTTCGTTCTCTATCTGATAAGCAGCAATCGCCACCTTATCCGTCGAAGCTATTTTTTTGAAATTGGAAGGGATAACCGTAATTGTGTCTCCGTGACTCATCCACACCTGTGTATTTTCCTTCACGTCCTTGAACAGCACATTGTCCTTGTCAAAAGAGCCCAAATGTGCACGTCCGTATTCACGACTTCCGGCAGGTTCCACCTTGCCGCCATTGGTATAAGCGATAAATTGCGCACCGTAACAGATCCCCAGAACAGGATATTTCCCACGAATTTCACTCAAATCTGTTTTAAACGCACTTTCATCGTATACAGAGAACGGGCTGCCCGAAAGAATAACCCCCTTTACACTTTCATCCCCCTTTGGGAACTTATTGTAAGGTAAAATTTCGCAATATGTATTCAATTCACGGACACGACGGGCTATAAGCTGTGTAGTCTGTGAACCAAAATCAAGAATGACAATCTTTTCTTGCATATAATCTGTATGGATTTAGTTTAAAATGAGCTGCAAAAGTATGAAAAACTGAGAGAATAATAGGAATTATAGAGCGGAAAATCTATATTTGCAAATAAATAAATCATTTAATGCACAGGAAAACATGAAAAAAATCAGCTCTTTACTACTATTGCTTTTATGTAATATTGTATGCCTGCAGGCGCAGGAAAACAGAATTGTTGAATTAGAAAAATCACTCGAAATCATACGTACTGATCTGCAGCAAAAGAAACTGCTGTTCAATTGGACACTTATGGAAAAATATCTGGATGCTTGCGAAGCATCCAACAAGTTAATAAACATTAGAAATGAGCCGAAGCTGACTTATATCATTTTCGAATTAAAGCCCCAAGAATTAGCTGCTTCCAAAGAAGCCTACGAGACAGCCAAAGATGAACTAAAAAAGATGTTAAATACCTATCCCGAGCATGCACAATTAGACTCAGCCTACCGGAATACCGCTAAAGAGGAAATTCGTAAAGAAATCAATGTAGCCATGAATAATTTTTATCGTCGTTTATCCGACGAGAATAAAGACTACCGCCCCATGCGCAATAAGGAGCAGAAGGCACTCAGAAACTACTATATAGCCGCAGCACGCTATATGTTGGAAGAAAGCAAGAAGAAACAGGAAGTGGCACCAAATGGCATTATAAATTATAAAGAGCGAGAAGAGATTCTCAACTCCAATGCCAGCCTCAATCAATTATCCGTAGAAATCAGACTACTGGAAAATTTACAGAAAGAAGCACTCCAGGAATATCAAAAATTAAAATATCATATAACTCCATCCAAGTAAGGTAAAACCCATTCAAAGTGAAACAAAGCCATGCTAATTATCAGCAACTTACAAGAAGTTAAGAGTTTATCAGCAAGGAGTTAAGAGTTTGTCGACAAACTCTTAACTCCTTGTCGACAGGGTATTAAAAGCCTTTAATAATTGTTCTATTTATCCGACCTCGCCGTACCCTCCCCACATCAAGTCCGTACCTGCTCCGTACCTATACACTTGGACTTGGTACGGAGTTGGTATGTGGCAGACTATTCTTTCTACTTTTTTTCTTTCAAGATATCCCTGATTTCCGTCAGCAAGACCTCTTCTTTGCTGGGTACAGGAGGAGCAGGAGGCGCTGCAGGAGCTTCTTCTTCCTTCTTAGCCGTCAGCCTGGTCAGCAATTTGATGAACAGGAAAATAGAAAAAGCGATAATAAGAAAGTCAAACGTCACTTGCAGGAAATTTCCATAATTCAAGGTTACGGCGGCAATCTCTTTACCATCCACAACTTCGGCAGGTTTCATCACCCACTTCAGATCTGTAAAATTCACCCCTCCCACCAACAGGCCAAGAGGCGGCATAATAATATCTGCCACAACAGAGGATACAATTTTACCAAACGCGCCACCAATGATTACACCGACAGCCATGTCTATCACATTGCCTTTCATGGCAAATGATTTAAAATCTTGTAAAAATGAACTTTTTCCCATCACTTCCATTATTTAATTATAAAATTAAGTGCGAATATAAAAACATTTTCTTACTTTTGCACCGCATTTCAGAAATAAATGCGCAAGAGAAGAGAGATATTTGAACAAATATTATAAAACCCTTAAAAGTTTAAACAAAATGATTAAAGTAGGTATTAATGGATTCGGACGTATCGGACGTTTCGTATTCCGCGCTGCAATGAAGAGAAACGATATTCAGATCGTAGGTATCAACGACCTTTGCCCGGTAGATTACTTGGCTTACATGCTGAAGTATGACACTATGCACGGCCAGTTCGACGGTACTATCGAAGCTGATGTTGAAAACAGCAAGCTGATCGTTAACGGTCAGGCTATCCGCATCACTGCAGAAAGAAACCCGGCTGACTTGAAATGGGATGCTGTAGGTGCTGAATACGTTGTTGAATCTACAGGTTTGTTCTTGAGCAAAGACAAAGCTCAGGCTCATATCGAAGCTGGTGCAAAATATGTTGTAATGTCAGCTCCTTCTAAAGATGATACTCCGATGTTCGTTTGCGGTGTAAACGAAAAAACATATGTAAAAGGTACTCAATTCGTATCTAACGCTTCTTGTACTACTAACTGTTTGGCTCCTATCGCTAAAGTATTGAACGACAAGTTCGGTATCTTGGATGGTTTGATGACTACAGTTCACTCTACAACTGCTACTCAGAAGACAGTTGACGGTCCTTCTATGAAAGACTGGAGAGGTGGTCGTGCTGCTTCTGGCAACATCATCCCTTCTTCTACTGGTGCTGCTAAAGCTGTAGGTAAAGTAATCCCTGCATTGAACGGCAAATTGACTGGTATGTCTATGCGTGTTCCGACTTTGGACGTATCTGTAGTTGACTTGACAGTTAACTTGGCTAAACCGGCTACTTACGCTGAAATCTGCGCTGCAATGAAAGAAGCTTCTGAAGGCGAATTGAAGGGTATCCTGGGTTACACTGAAGATGCAGTAGTTTCTTCTGACTTCTTGGGTGACGCTCGTACTTCTATCTTCGATGCAAAAGCTGGTATCGCTTTGACTGATACTTTCGTAAAAGTTGTATCTTGGTATGACAACGAAATCGGTTACTCTAACAAGGTTCTTGACCTGATCGCTCACATGGCTTCAGTTAACAACTAATAAGCAGAGTACAAAATAATATTTAAAACAGGCAATCTCTACGAGGTTGCCTGTTTTTTGTTAAAATACAACGGGTTATTCATTAAATCAGCTATTTTTTTTGCACTTTTGCAGTTAGATTATTTTTACCGAACCTAAGTAAGTATGATAAAATTAAAACTAACGCTAACATTACTCTGCTTTATGAATATAATACAGGCTCAAAACCCTTTTTTTGAAAAGTATTCTACGCCTCACGGTACCATCCCGTTTGAAAAGATAAAGACCGAACATTATGAACCCGCCATTCGTGAAGGTATCAATCGTCACAATGCGGAGATTGATGCGATCACCAATAATCCGGAAGCGGCTACATTCGCCAACACAGTAGCTGCTTACGAGAAGTCCGGCGAACTGTTGAACCAGGTCAGCACTGTATTCGGCAATCTGCTGAGTGCAGAAACCAACGATGACATGCAGGAACTGGCAAAATCTATCATGCCATTGCTGAGCGAACATGGCAATAACATCACTCTGAATGAGAAGTTATTTGCACGCATTAAGGCAGTGTATGACCAGAAAGACCAGGCTAATCTTACTCCTGAGCAAAACAAGCTACTGGAGAAGGTATATAATAGTTTTGTTCGCAGTGGAGCCAACCTCGAAGGAGAAGCCAAAGAGCAATATCGTGCTCTGAGCAAAGAACTCAGCTTGCTAACCCTGCAATTCGGAGAAAACAACCTGAAAGAAACCAACGACTATAAACTGGTACTGACAGCCCCTGCACAACTTGCCGGCTTGCCGCAAAGCGCCATTGATGCAGCCGCAGAAACTGCCAAAGAAAAAGGTGTGGAAGGATGGGTATTCACTTTACAAGCACCCAGTTATAGCCCGTTTATGACGTATGCCAGCAACCGCGATTTGCGCTGTAAGCTTTATATGGCATATAATACCAAATGTACCCATGACAATGAAACCAACAATCTGGAGATTGTAAAGAAGCTCGTTAATACCCGCCTGGCTATTGCGCAACTTTTGGGATACAACAGTTTTGCTGAATATAACCTGCAAGAGCGAATGGCAGAAAACAGCGGCAATGTATATAAACTGCTGGATCAGCTACTGGATGCCTATACTCCCACCGCCAAGCAAGAATATGCAGAGGTAGAGGCTTTGGCACGCCAACTGGAAGGCAGTGACTTCACGGTGATGCCTTGGGACTGGTCTTATTATTCCCATAAACTGAAAGACCAGAAATTCCAGATAGATGATGAAATGCTCCGTCCCTATTTTGAACTGAGCAAGGTAAAAGAAGGGGTATTCGGTCTGGCTACCCGCTTGTATGGCATTACGTTCAAGAAAAACAGTGATATTCCGGTATATCATAAGGATGTGGATGCATACGAGGTATTTGACAAAGACGGTAAATTCCTATCCGTACTCTATACGGACTTCCATCCCAGAGACGGTAAACGTGCAGGCGCATGGATGACTTCTTATAAAGAACAATGGATTGACGAGGCAACCGGTGAAAACAGTCGTCCGCACATATCTATTGTGATGAACTTCACCAAGCCGACAAAAGACAAACCCGCCTTACTGACATTTGGTGAACTGGAGACATTCCTGCATGAGTTCGGGCATAGCCTGCATGGCATGTTCGCGAATTCCACTTATGAAAACCTGAGCGGTACAAATGTATATTGGGACTTTGTGGAACTTCCCTCTCAATTCATGGAGAACTTCGCTATTGAAAAAGAGTTCCTCCACACATTTGCCAGACATTATCAGACTGGAGAACTCATCCCGGACGAACTGGTACAGCGCATTGTAGATTCTTCTAATTTCGATGCCGCTTATGCCTGCCTGCGTCAGGTTAGCTTTGGATTACTGGATATGGCATGGTACACCCGTACTGCCCCATTTGATGGTGACGTGAAGGTTTACGAAAAAGAGGCATGGAAGAAAGCACAGATTCTTCCTGTAGTAGAAGACGCCTGTATGAGTACACAGTTCTCGCATATCTTTGCCGGAGGTTATTCTGCCGGGTATTACAGCTATAAATGGGCGGAAGTTCTGGATGCAGATGCTTTCTCACTGTTTAAACAAAAAGGAATCTTCAATCCGGAAGTAGCCGCTTCCTTCCGGGAAAACATTCTTTCCAAAGGAGGAACAGAACATCCGATGACACTATACAAACGCTTTCGCGGACAAGAACCAACTATTGATGCATTATTAATCAGAAATGGAATAAAGAAATGAAAAAGACAAATTGGACAAGATATATGTATGGCCTACTGATAGTGGTGCTTACACTCCCGGCATTGAGTGGATGCAATGAAAAGGACGACGTTATCAGCATCTTCACCGGAAAGACATGGAAACTGACCTATATTGCCGAAAAAGGTAAAGAACAGATGATGTATAATTTCTGGGGAAGTAACGAAACCGCCTACCAGAACAGCATGACCTTTCTTAAAAGCGATGCAAAATTTCTTGTCACATTTGAAGGCGGTGAAGTGAACGGAACCGTCATTGGCACATTCACCGGCAATGCCACCACCGCCGGCATCTCCGGGAAATGGACTGCCGACGGCGAGAACCAGACATTGACCACCAGTGATGTAAAGACCACTGGGAGCGACAAGGATACGTTCCTCGGAAAAGCGTTCATCTATGGATTGAGCAATGCGAAGAAATATAAAGGTGATGATAACAACTTATTTATTTATTATGAAGAAGGGCAGAGGACTTTCGTGCTTTTCCTGCACCCTCTAAAAGAATAACATTATGGACAACTCTGCTAAAGAAAAACAAGAAGCGCTGGACAAGCGTTATATACGTATGGCAAGTATCTGGGCGGAAAATTCATATTGTAAACGCCGCCAGGTAGGTGCACTCATCGTCAAAGATAAAATGATCATTTCTGACGGGTATAACGGAACGCCTGCCGGTTTTGAAAATGTATGTGAAGACGATAATAACGTTACCAAACCTTACGTGTTGCATGCCGAGGCGAATGCAATCACGAAGATAGCATGCTCTAATAATAGCAGCGACGGTGCCACTATGTATGTCACCGCTTCGCCATGCATCGAATGTTCAAAACTGATTATCCAGGCAGGTATCAAAAGGGTGGTTTACTCCGAGAAATACCGTTTGGAAGACGGTATCGAACTTTTGAAGCGTGCAGGTATCGAGGTAGTTTACGTAGCTACAAGTGACGAGCTACAGGCTACAAGTAAAGAATAAAGACCTTAAACAAACAATAAACAAAAATATACGAAGCATACAGCTACCTCTCGTAGCATGTAGCTCGTAGCTAACAACTTTTAAGAACATGAGTACAAAAAACTCTTCCCGCTTTACCCCGCTCGTCATTGCAATCAGCGTGGTAATGGGAATTCTGATCGGAACATTTTATGCCAGGCATTTCGCCGGAAATACGCTGGGCATTATTAATGGCTCGTCCAACAAGCTGAATGCTTTGCTGCGAGTTGTTGAAGACCAGTATGTGGACACCGTCAACATGACGGATCTTGTGGAAAAAGCAATGCCACAGATATTGGCTGAGTTAGACCCCCACTCTACTTACATTCCTGCCCAGAATCTAGAGGAAGTTAATTCAGAGTTGGAAGGCAGCTTCAGCGGTATCGGTATTCAATTCACCATTCAGGATGATACGATTCATGTGAACAGTGTCATTCAAGGCGGTCCGTCCGAGAAAGTAGGACTGATGGCAGGCGACCGCATCGTTATGGTAGACGACAGCTTGTTCGCCGGAATAAAACTGACCAATGAGAAAGCCATGCGCACTTTGAAAGGCCCGAAAGGAACCAAAGTGAAACTAAGTGTCAAACGTGCTACAGAAAAAGATTTGCTGGACTTCGTCATCACCCGCGGTGATATTCCACAGAATACAATTGATGCAGCTTATATGCTCAGCAATGATTATGGATATATTCAAATCAGTAAGTTCGGACGTACTACTCATGTAGAACTGCTGAATGCTATTGCTCAACTCAGTCATCAGAATTGTAAGGGAATTATTATTGACTTGCGCGACAACACCGGTGGTTACATGGAGGCTGCCGTGCGTATGGTAAATGAATTCCTGCCGGAAGGACAACTCATTGTCTATGCCCAGGGACGCAAATACCCCCGTATGGAAGATTATGCCAACGGAACAGGCAGTTGCCAGAAAATGCCTTTGGTTGTGCTGACCAATGAAAGTTCGGCATCCGCCAGTGAGATCTTTGCAGGAGCTATTCAGGATAATGACCGTGGTACAATCGTAGGACGCCGTTCCTTCGGAAAAGGATTGGTACAACAACCGATTGACTTCAGCGATGGCTCTGCTATCCGCCTGACAATCGCCCGCTACTATACTCCATCCGGTCGTTGCATACAACGTCCGTATAAGAATGGTAAAGACGCCAAGTACGAAATGGATTGGCTGACCCGCTACGAGCATGGTGAATTCTTCTCTAAGGATAGCATTAAGCTGGACGAGAATTTGCGCTACTCCACCCGTTTGGGACGTCCCGTTTACGGTGGTGGTGGTATTATGCCGGACGTTTTCGTACCGCAGGATACCACAGGAACCTCTTCTTATCTGATTGAAGTGCTCAATAAAGGACTGACTTTACAGTTCAGCTTCCAGTATTCCGACCGCAACCGGGCTAAACTGAATGAGTTCGAAAATGAAGAAGACATGCTGAAATATCTTCGTCAGCAAGGTATCGTAGAACAGTTTATCCGTTTTGCAGACAGCAAGGGCGTGAAAAGACGCAATATCCTTATTCACAAGTCCTACAAGCTGATGGAAAGAAACCTTTATGGAAACATTATCTATAATATATTAGGCAGGGAGCCTTATATAAGGTATATCAACCAGGGCGATCCTACCGTACAAAAGGCATTGGAAATTCTGGAGAACGGTGAAGCATTTCCCAAGGCTCCGGAGGATGTTGTGAAAGAAGAAACGAAAGATGAAGGAAAGAAAAAAAGAACTGCGGAAGCGTATGGCATTGTTAAAGACCCGGCACGGGCTTACCACTACGCATCAATCCCAGTCTGCTGAAATACTTGCCGCCCTGGAAGCCCATCCGGCTTTCAGGGCGGCACATATCGTCCTGCTCTATTATTCACTGAAGGACGAAGTCGATACGCATGAATTTGTCCGGAAGTGGAGCCGTGAAAAGCGGATATTGCTTCCGGTTGTCGTAGGTGACGATCTGGAATTGCGTGTCTATACCGGTCCCGAAGACCTGGCAACAGGAAGTTATGGTATTGAAGAACCTACCGGAGAACTTTTTACCGACTATGCAGCTATCGACTTTGTCGCCGTTCCCGGCGTAGCTTTCGATAACGCAGGTAACCGTCTGGGTAGAGGCAAAGGTTATTATGACCGACTGCTCCCCCGCCTCACGGCTTTCAAAGCCGGCATCTGTTTTCCTTTTCAATTAGTGAAAGAAGTGCCTGCGGAGTCATTCGACATCCGCATGGATACGATTATAACAATTCAATGAAAACAAATTACCACACTCATACTACCCGTTGCATGCACGCTACGGGTAGCGACGAAGACTACGTGCTCAGTGCCATCAAAGGCGGCTATCAGGAACTGGGATTTTCAGACCACACTCCGTGGAAGTATCACACCGATTATGTGGCTGACATGCGTATGCTCCCCGAAGAATTACCCGGATACGTAGAAAGCCTACACTCGCTCCGCGAGAAATACCGGGATCAGATCAGTATCAAAATCGGATTGGAATGCGAGTATTTTCCCGCCTATATCCATTGGCTGAAAGAGAAAATCAAAGAGTATCAACTGGATTATATCCTGTTCGGCAATCACCATTACCATACCGATGAGAAGTTCCCTTACTTCGGGCATCATACCGAGAACCTCGATATGCTGGAACTTTATGAAGAGAGTGCCATCGAGGGAATGGAAAGTGGTTTATTCTGCTGTCTGGCTCACCCGGATTTATTCATGCGCTCATATCCTCAATTCGACCGTCATTGTAAATTAATCAGCCGCCATATCTGCCGCACAGCCGCACGCCTCCATATTCCGCTGGAATATAATATCGGCTATGTAGCTTACAATGAGGCGCATAATTTGCAGACTTACCCCTGCCCGAATTTCTGGCACATTGCTGCCAATGAAGGCTGTACGGCCATTATCGGGCTGGATGCACATGACAACAAAGACCTGGAAACGCCTGTATATTACAATCGTGCCATAGAAGAATTGAAGACATTGAAGATACAGAGAGTGGATCGTTTATCACTGATAACCAACCACTAATCCCTATCTGAATATGATATTCGTGATTACCTGCGCACCTACGTGGCGGTTCAGGTTGCGTACCAGCAAATCACGTCCCATCATTAGTTCCTGACGCAGGGCGGCAGAAGTCAGATGGACATATAAAATCTGATTGCGGATATAGAGTTCGCGGGTATAAGAGGCAATAGTGGGGCCAAGGATTTCTGCCCATGAGTTGATGAGCCGCTGCTCATTGAGTGGCGACTCCAGACTCTCCTGCCGAAGGAAAGTACGTATCAGTTTACCTATTTGTTCGGCATCGTTACGCTTCATGCTTCATCCTCCTCCCGTTCTGTTATGACTCCTTGATCTACCTGGAACATTTTGTAATCGCTGCCTACCTTATGAAGAATGCGATCCAGATGTTCCCGGTTCGTATCTGTTATGAATATCTGCCCGAAGTTATCACCGGCTACCAACTTGATGATCTGCTCTACGCGGGAAGCATCCAGTTTATCGAAGATATCATCCAGCAGAAGCAAAGGTACTGCAGTGCCGGTCCTTTTCAGGAAATCAAACTGTGCCAATTTCAGGGCAACAAGATAGGTCTTGTTCTGCCCCTGCGAACCTTCCCGCTTGATAGGGAAATCACCCAGAAGCATATTCAATTCATCTTTGTGAATGCCATGCAGAGAGTAACCCATAATCTGATCACGCACACGACTTGCTTTTATTACATCTAACAGGGATGCATCACGGGCATGCGAATCATAAGTCAGCCCTACCTGCTCCTTATCTTGTGAAATAAAAGAATAGAATGACTGGAAAATGGGAATGAATTCACTGATAAAAGCCTCCCGCTTGCGGAAAACAATCTCACCGGCCTGTGCCATCATCTCTTCCCAAATGAGAAACAACTCTTCTTCTACCGGCACTTCACTTTTCAACAACGTATTTCGTTGAGCCAACGCTTTATTATAGCGTATCAGAGCTTCCAAATACTCTTTATCATACTGCGAGATTACGACATCCATAAAGCGCCGACGCTCGTCACTGCCTCCGGCAATCAATTCCGAGTCGGCAGGAGAAACCATGACCAAAGGCAAGAATCCAATATGATCGGACAAACGGGTATATTCCTTCTTATTCCGCTTGAATTGTTTCTTTTGCCTGCGCTTCATACCGCAATAAATCTCTTCCGGCGTACCGTCGGGAGCCTCATAGAAGCCTTGGATGACAAAGAATTCCTGATCATGGCGGATGTTTTGCGAATCGATGGGATTGCCCGAACTCTTACAAAACGAAAGGAAATAAATGGCATCGAGCAAATTCGTTTTCCCCATGCCGTTCTGGCCGAAAAAACAGTTCAACTTGGGTGAGAACGAGAGCTCAACTTGTTCCAGATTCTTATAATTAAGTATGGATATACGTTTCAGTATCATATTACAGCAGTAAATTCAGTTACAAAGATAATGCAAAATCTCGATTTAGTGAGCGAAAAGAGAATTCATTCTTTTTTCCGAATGTGAGAGATTTATCTAAGCCGAATGCAGAACAAAATAAGCACGCTTATTTTTAATGCGGAGGTAAAGCTTAGCTCATCAAAAAGTAGGAAGAATTTCGGGTTTTCAAGTGTAAAAGAAAAAAAGATGCCGCTAAATTTCGTTGATACCTATAAAAAAGTTACTTTTGCGGGTCGAAATGGCTAAATAAGAATAATAACAAAAAGAATATATAAAATGGCAGAACAAAAGAAAGCTAACGAAGCCCTGAATGTGGAAGAAGCATTGTCACAATCGGAGGCATTTCTCATTAAAAACAAAAAAGCAATTATCGGCGCTGTAGTAGCAGTAATCATCATTGTAGTCGGTATAGTAATGTACAAGAACCTTTATGCTGAACCGCGCGAAGAAAAGGCACAGGCTGCATTGTTCAAAGGACAGGAATACTTTGAGGCCGACCTTTACGAACAGGCATTGAATGGCGACAGTATCGGATTCGCAGGTTTCGCTAAAATTGCTGATGAATACAGCGGAACCAAAGCTGCCAACCTGGCAAAAGCATATATGGGTATCTGCTACGCTCACCTGGGACAATACGAAGCTGCTGTAAAAGCACTGGATAGCTTCAGCGGAAAAGACCAGATGATAGCTCCTGCAATGAAAGGTGCAATGGGTAACTGCTACGCACAATTAGGCCAGCTGGACAAAGCTGCTTCTATGTTGCTGAGCGCTGCTGACGAAGCTGATAACAATTCACTCAGCCCTATCTACCTGCAACAAGCCGGAGAAATCCTCGTTAAGCAAGGCAAGTATGACGACGCTATCAAAGCATATACCAAGATTAAGGACAAATATTTCCGTTCTTACCAGTCAATGGATATCGATAAGTACATCGAACAAGCCAAACTGCTGAAGAAGTAATATACCTTATTATATAGTATATCAGACACGGGTTACACAGATTTTACACGGATAAAAAAGAAACAACCGTGAAATCCGTGTAATCCGTTTCTTTTTTTATCCCCTTTTTATTTTTAATTATTAATTTTAGAATAACTATGGCAACAGCTTATCATAACCTTTCAGACTACGACTTCAACTCTGTTCCTGATGCTAAAGAAATGAAGTTCGGCATTGTTGTTTCTGAGTGGAACTTCAATATCACCGGAAAACTTTTAGAGGGCGCAATGAATACTTTAAAAAAACATGGTGCCAGAGACGAAAATATTTTGGTGAAAACTGTTCCGGGTAGCTTTGAATTAATTTTTGGAGCCAACCAATTCATTGAATATAGTAATGTGGATGCAGTTATTGCAATTGGTTGCGTAGTTAGAGGAGATACTCCACATTTTGACTATGTTTGTATGGGAAGCACCAACGGAATTGCTCAACTGAACGCAACTGGCAACGTACCAGTTATTTACGGATTAATTACTACCAATACAATGGAGCAAGCCGAGGACCGCGCCGGTGGCAAACTGGGTAACAAAGGTGACGAATGTGCAATTACTGCAATAAAAATGATCGATTTTGCTTGGAGTTTACAAAAATAGTCGTATCTTTGCACCGCAATTGAGAAACAAAGCTACTCAATGAGAGAATTGAGATAGAATCTTAAGTGCAAAAGGGCAAATACCAGAGTGGCCAAATGGGGCAGACTGTAAATCTGCTGTCTTT
>ENA-UONZ01000916-UONZ01000916.1-human-gut-metagenome-genome-assembly--contig:-C93old-NODE-916-length-40011-cov-24.726174_pt1 | contig 40011 bp, 30 predicted proteins | sample MGYA00242468_ERZ724015 | MGnify/ENA metagenome assembly ERZ724015
GCAGCGAGCCCATTGAGCCGCTGATCGTCGGGCCGGGCGGCACCTTCGGGCAGGATCCGCTGCACCCTGCACCCAAGCCCACGCCGCCGCCCATCGTGGCAGACCCGGTAGTCACCGCTGCGGCAGATTTCTTTACCAAAGATGCCCCCCAGCCGGAAGAGACTTCCCCTGCCCCTGTTTTTGACACTTCCATCGTCCAGCCGGCAGCGCCGGTGGTGCAGCCGCAGATGCCGCAGCCGCCGGAAGCTGCGCCCATCCAGCCCGCCGTGCCCCGGGTGAGTGCCGAAAACGCCGTGGCGTTCCGCTCTGCGCCGGACGAGGACGGCTGGATCAGCATCACCGCCGAGCCGGTGGAGGAAAAGGACATCAACTCGCTGGTGGCAGCGGCCATGGAAAAGCCCGCCGTCTCGGAGCAGGCAGCTGCCACCGCCCCCACCGAGGAAGCCGAGCCGGTGGACAGCTACGAGTACCAGTACCCACCCATTGAGCTGTTTGAAAAATCGCAGGAGGAAAGCGACCCCGGCGCACAGGAGGAGCTGAAGGCCAACGCCCAGAAGCTGGTGGACACGCTGGAAAGCTTCGGCGTGCGCACCCGGGTGCTGGATATCTCCCGCGGACCCTCTGTTACCCGGTACGAGCTGCAGCCCATGGCGGGTGTGAAGATCAGCCGCATCACCTCGCTGGCAGACGATATCGCCCTGAACCTTGCGGTGGCGGACGTGCGTATGGAAGCCCCCATCCCCGGCAAGCCCGCCGTGGGCATCGAGGTGCCCAACCACAAAAAGACCGCCGTTTCCATCCGCAGCATCTTTGAGAGCCAGAGCTTTCTGCGCATGACCTCGCCGCTGGGCATCGCCCTTGGCAAGGACATTGCCGGTGTGGCGCAGGTGACCGACCTGTGCAAGATGCCCCACCTGCTCATCGCAGGCAGCACCGGCAGCGGTAAATCCGTGTGCGTGAACAGCATTATCATGAGCCTGCTGTTCCGCTCCAGCCCGGAGGACGTGAAGCTGCTGCTCATCGACCCCAAGGTGGTGGAGCTGGCCGAGTATAACGGCATCCCCCACCTGCTGATGCCCGTTGTCACCGAGCCCCGCAAGGCCGCCGGTGCACTGGGCAGCGCGGTGCAGGAGATGGAGCGCCGCTACCGCCTGTTTGCGGAGAACAACGTGCGCGACATCAAGTCCTTCAACAAGCTGGCTGCCGAGCAGCCGGAGCTGGAAAAGATGCCCTATATCGCCATTATCATCGACGAGCTTGCCGACCTGATGATGGTGGTGGGCAAGGATGTGGAAGATTCCATCTGCCGCATCGCCCAAAAAGCCCGTGCCGCCGGTATGCACCTGATCGTTGCCACCCAGCGTCCCAGCGTGGACGTGATCACCGGCCTGATCAAGGCCAACATCCCCAGCCGCATCGCCTTTGCGGTGTCCAGTCAGGTGGACAGCCGCACCATTCTGGACGGTGCCGGCGCAGAAAAGCTGCTGGGTCAGGGCGATATGCTCTTTATGCCCGTGGGCGCACCCAAGCCCACCCGCATTCAGGGCACTTTTGTGCGGGATGAGGAGATCAGCCGTGTGCTGGACTTCATCAAATCCAGCGCCACCGTGCAGTACGACGAGGCCATGATCGAGGCCATGGAAAAGCACGCCATTCAGGACGGCAAAAAGGGCGGCGGCGGTGCCGACGCCGAGGAGGACGCAGGCTCCGACCCCATGTTCAAGCAGGCCGTGGACGTGGTCATCGACGCCGGTCAGGCCTCCACCAGCCTGTTGCAGCGCCGCTGCAAGCTGGGCTACGCCCGCGCCGCCCGCATCATGGACGAGATGGAGCAAAAGAGCATCATTGGCCCCTACGAGGGTGCAAAGCCCCGCGCCGTGCTCATCAGCCGCCAGCAGTGGCTGGAAATGCAGATGAACCAACCGGAGGAATAATAAAGGAGCATTATGGAACATTCTACTCCCCAGATCTACACCGAATTTCTTCCCATCAGCCGGGCAGACATGGAAGCCCGGGGCTGGGAGCAGCTGGACTTTGTGGTGGTGGGCGGTGACGCCTATGTGGACCACCCCAGCTTTGGCACCGCCATCATCAGCCGCCTGCTGGAGGCCGAGGGCTACAAGGTGGGCGTGCTGGCACAGCCCCGCTATACCGACTGCGAGGACTTCAAGCGGTTCGGCAAGCCGAAGTACGGCTTTTTCATCGGCGGCGGCAACGTGGACAGCATGGTCAGCCACTATTCCGTGGCAAAAATTCCCCGCGCCGAGGACGAATACTCCCCCGGCGGCAAGGCCGGTGCCCGCCCGGACCGCAGCGCCACCGTGTACACCAAACTTGCCAAGCAGGCTTACCCCGACCTGCCGGTGATCTTAGGCGGTCTGGAAGCCAGCCTGCGCCGGTTTGCCCACTACGATTACTGGCTGGACACCGTGCTGCCCAGCATCGCCGAGGACTCCGGCGCGGATCTCATCAGCTTTGGCATGGGCGAGCATCAGACCGTGGAGATCGCCCGCCGTCTGGCCGCCGGGGAGTCGGTGGAGACCATCACGGACGTGAACGGCACCTGCTACCTGACCGATTTCGACCACCTGCCTCAGCGGTATGTGGAGTGCGCCGGTTTTAAAAAGGTGGCCAGCGATAAGACCGCCTACGCCAAGGCCTGCCGCATCCAGATGGACAATCAGGACGTGGTCAGCGGCCAGATCATCGTGCAAAAACAGAGCGAAAAATATCTGGTGCAGAACATCCCCGCAAAGCCGCTGGTGCGCGGAGAACTGGACAAGGTCTACGCCCTGCCTTACACCCGCCGCTACCACCCCATCTACGAGAGCATGGGCGGCGTACCCGCCATCCGCGAGGTGCAGTTTTCCATCATCCAGAACCGCGGCTGCTTCGGCGGCTGCAACTTCTGCGCCATCCAGCTGCATCAGGGGCGGCGGGTCACCAGCCGCAGCGCCGACAGCATCGTGGAGGAAGCCGAACGCATGACCCACGAGCCGGATTTTAAGGGCTATATCCACGATGTGGGCGGTCCTACCGCAAACTTCCGCTTTCCCTCCTGCCGCGAGCAGATGCTGCGCGGCATGTGCACCGGCGGCAAGCACTGCCTTGCCCCCACCACCTGCTCCCACATGATCGTGGATCACAGCGACTACCTTAAAATTCTGCGCCGGGTGCGGGAACTGCCGGGCGTAAAAAAGGTGTTCATCCGCAGCGGCATCCGGTTCGACTACCTGATGGCTGACCCGGACGATACCTTCTTTAAGGAACTGGTGGAGTACCATGTGTCCGGACAGCTGAAGGTCGCCCCGGAGCACTGCGCCCCCAACACCCTTGCCTACATGGGCAAGCCGCCCATCGAGACCTTCAACAAGTTCAAGGATAAGTTCTACGAGCTGAGCAAGAAGGCGGGCAAAAAGCAGTATCTGGTGCCCTACCTCATGTCCAGCCACCCGGGCAGCACCCTGAAGGACGCGGTCTATCTGGCCGAGTACCTTTATAAGAACCACATGCGCCCGGAGCAGGTGCAGGACTTCTACCCCACCCCCGGCACCGTGAGCACCTGTATGTTCTACACCGGGCTTGACCCCTACACCCTCAAGCCGGTGTTTGTGGAAAAGACCCCCGAGGGCAAGGCATTGCAGCGTGCACTGCTGCAGTACTACGAGCCCCGCAACGCGGAAAAAGTGGTCAAAGCCTTGCAGCTGACCCACCGGGAGGATCTCATCCCTCTGCTGGTGCCCGCGGTTGGCCGGCGCGCCGTGCAGCGCACCGCCCGCCGGGCAGAGAGCGCCGAGGTGACCATCCACAACGACGGCACTTATACCGTACATCCCAACCAGAAGGGACGCGGTACCGGCAAAAATGCCCGCACTACCGCCCCGGCAGGCCGTCAGCCCAGCCCGGGCGCGCGCTTTGCGCCCAACTCTGCGCCCGGCCATAAACCCAAGAATAATCAACAGAAAGAGAACGCAACGTGGAAAACCGGAAAGAAGAAAAAATAACCCTGCTCCCCCGCCGCCTGTTCCTGCGGCTGGCTGCGCTGGCGCTGGCCGCTGTGCTGGCGCTGGGGCTTACCGCCTGTGACAGCAACGGCGGACACATCGTCAAGCCCTCCACCGGGGCAAGCCAGCCCTTTGAGATGCACTTCATTGACGTAGGGCAGGCGTTGAGCGTATTGGTAGAGTGTGACGGACAGTTCATGCTCTACGATGGCGGCAATGTGGACGACGGCAGTCTGGTGGTATCCTACCTGCAAAAGCAGGGGGTGGAGCAACTGCAATATGTGTTCTGCTCCCACGCCCACGAGGATCATGTGGGCGGGCTTGCCGCCGTAATGGCAAAGTTTCCGGCGGGGCACGCTTACAGCCCGGTGACCGAGAGCAGCACCAAATGCTTCAACGATTTTGTCAAGTACACCCGGCAGCAGGGCTTACAATTGGAGGTGCCCTCCGTGGGCACGGTCTGGCCGCTGGGCAACGCCACCGTCACCATGCTTGGCCCGGTAACGCAGTACAGCGAGACCAACAACACCTCGCTGGTGCTGCGCATCGACTACGGCAACACCAGCTTTCTGCTGACCGGTGACATGGAAAATACCGCTGAGACCGACCTTGTAAACAGCGGTGCCAACCTGAAGGCTGATGTTTTACAGGTAGGGCACCACGGCTCCAGCACCAGTACCGGCTACCTGTTTCTGAACGCTGTGCTGCCGGAAATGGGCGTCATCTCCTGCGGCACGGGCAACAAGTACGGCCACCCCCACGAGGAAACGTTAAGCATTCTGCGGGATGCAAAGGTGGACGTCTACCGCACCGACCTGCAGGGCACCATCACCATTGGCAGTGACGGCCAGAACTTCACCGTGGGCACCGAGCACTTTGTGCCGGACAGCCAACTGAACCCCACCGACCCGTCGTCCTCCAGCACCGCGCAGCAGGCCTACATCGGCAATGTGAACAGCAAAAAGTTCCATCTGCCCACCTGCGCAAACCTGCCTGCGGAAAAGAACCAAGTCCCCTTTTCCAGCTATGACGAAGCCATTGCCGCAGGCTATACCCCCTGCGCAAGCTGCATCAAATAAAAATATTTTTATAAAAAGAAAGATACCGGGCAGCCTACAAAGCTGTCCGGTATCTTTCTTTCATAATCGTTACTGCGCTGCCGGGAACTCCTTCTCCCGCTCTTCCTTCAGGATAGCGGTGGCGCGCTGCATGATGGCAGCGGCGCGGCGCAGCTCGGCGTCCCCAAGCTCGGCACGCATCCGGCGGTAGCAGCGCTGCAAAAGCGCCTGCTCCTCCGCCATCAACTCCACCGCCTTGCTGGAAAGCTCCACATAGGTGCGCCCGGCCTCGCGGTCGGTTTTCCATGTTACAAAGCCGCTGTCCTGCAGCTTCTCGATGCCCTTGGAAAGCTCGGTCACCCGCAGCCCCATGGCGGCGGCAAGGTCGGCAAGATAGATCTTTTCGCCGGGATGTGCCTCCTGCTCTACCTTGATATAATACAGGATGAGATAATCTGCCCGCTGGATGGTGCTGAACACCTTATCCACGTTGAGCTCGTGGAGGAAGAACCATTCCCCCTGATGCTGCTGCATTTCTTCCATGCTGATGCCCTCCCTTTATGCCCGCTGGCTGCGCGGGATATAATCATGGGTGCCGCCAAGGCTCTTGTAGGCCGGACGGATGATCTTGTTGGCGCTGAGCAGCTCCTCGATGCGGTGGGCGCTCCAGCCCATGACGCGCGCCACGGCAAACAGCGGGGTGTACAGCTCCATGGGGATGCCCAGCATTTCGTACACAAAGCCGCTGTAAAAGTCCACATTGGGGCTGACGCCCTTAAAGATCTTGCGCTCCTGCGCGATAAGCTGGGGTGCCATGCGCTCGATACGGGTATAGAGGGAAAGATCCTTATCCCGTCCCTTTTCGTGGGCCAGCTGCTCCACATAGCCCTTGAACACCACCTCGCGCGGGTCGCTCAGGGAGTAGACGGCGTGACCCATGCCGTAGATGAGCCCCTTGCGGTCGAAGACCTCGCCATGGAGCAGCTTTTTCAGGTAGGCTTCCAGCTCCTCGTCGTCCTCGATGTCGTGGAGGTTGTCCCGGATGTTCTGCATCATGTGCATGACCATCAGGTTTGCACCGCCGTGGCGCGGGCCCTTGAGGGAGCACAGCGCCGCCGCCATGGCCGAGTAGGTGTCGGTGCCGGAGGAGGTGACCACGCGGGTGGTAAAGGTGGAGTTGTTGCCGCCGCCGTGCTCGGCGTGCAGCAGCAGTGCCACGTCCAGTACGCGGGCTTCCAGCGGGGTGTACTGCATATCTGGGCGCAGCATCCGCAAAAAATTCTCTGCGGTGGAAAGGCTGGGGTCCGGGCGGTGGATATACATACTGGCGTCTTTTTCGTAGTGGTTATAGGCGTGGTAGCTGTACACCGCCAGCATGGGGAAGATGCCCGCCAGCTGGATGCTCTGGCGCAGCACGTTGGCGGTGTCCAAATCTGCCGCCTTGGGGTCGTAGGAAGCCAGCGTCAGCACGCTGCGCGCCATGCTGTTCATGATATCGTGGCTGGGTGCCTTCATAATGACATCGCGGGTAAAGTTGGTGGGCATGGTGCGGCACTCGCCCAGCACCGCACAGAACTGCTCCAGCTGCTCCGGGGTGGGCAGCTGACCAAACAGCAGCAGATATCCCGCCTCCTCAAAGGCAAAGCGGCTGCCGCGGCTGCCGTTGATGAGGTCTTTTACGTCATAGCCGCGGTACAGCAGCTGACCGTCTGCCGGGTGCTTGACCCCGTCCACATACTGGAACGCCCGGATGTCCGAGATGTTGGTCAGACCTGCCAGCACGCCCTTGCCGGTCTCGTCGCGCAAACCGGCCTTGACCCCGAACTCCCGATAGAGGTCCTTGGGGATGCGGTCATGCTCTGCGCAAAGGGGCTGCTGCTGGTCGAAGTAGCTTAATACATTCTGCAAATGATCCATGTGTCTGGCTGCTCCTTTCCTGTTCGTCCATATCAGTTTCTCGTTTTTCAATAGCTTTTATATTACAGAACGGATACTTCGCTGTCAACCAACATTTTGTAAAAAAATATGAAACAATTCAACCGTAGGGGTCGTACAGGTCGTACTCCTCCGTCTCCTGATGCTTCTCCTCCAACACCCGGATGGCCTGCTCCAAGGCGCTCTGAGAGCAGCCGCTCTCGCTTACCAGCGCATGAACGGCGGCGGCAAGGTCGCCGTCAAACAGGGTGTCCAGCCGCTGCCGCATACAGTACACGCCGTACGCCCGCCGGGTGACCAGCGGCACATACACGTTGCAGTTGCCCTGCTTTGCCGACCTGACCCAGCCTTTTTCCTCCAACCGGTAGAGAAAATTCAGCACCGTGGCTGCTGCCCAGCCGGTGGCCTTGAGCTTCTGGCTGATGTCCCGCCGCGCCGCCGCGCCCGGGCACGCCCACACCGCCAACATCACCTGTTCTTCCGCCGCCGAAAGCGGCCGCAGGGTATCTGGTAAACCGTACATCTGTTGTACCTCCATAATTTTTTTTAGCGGGAGCGCCCTCTCAGTCAAAGCCTATCGGCTTTGCCAGCTCCCCCAAAGGGGGAGCCAAGGTTTAAAGCCCATTGCTAAAGCGTTATGCGTAATGCGAAAGTTTCCGGCAGTGCTCTTGCCTCTCCCTTTGGGAGAGGTGGCACGGCGTAAGCCGTGACGGAGAGGGCGCACGCCGTCGCCCTCAGTGCTAAAGTATCAAATGCAATAAGAAACCTTCCCGCCATGCCAGAGCCTCCCTCTCCGAGGGAGCTGGCAAAACCATCAGGTTTTGCCTGAGGGAGTTTTCTTTTACATTTGTCTTAGTATTTCCAGTATACCGCATTTCCGCCAAAGCTGCAAGGGTGGAAAATCCGCATGAAACCAAGGGATAGCGCGCATCTTTTACATTTGTCTTATATTTTGTCTCCGCATGGCGTACATTTGTATGCTTTGTGCCATCAGGCGGGGTACAGGGGCCATATCTTTGTGCAAAGATGCTCTTGTTTTCGGCAGGGAAAAACCGGTATACTACGGCTACGGAAAGTAACAGACGCACCGCAAAACAGGCGGTGCTGCGTAATAGGTGCATCACAGGAAAAGGAGAGGTTCATTATGGCACGAGTATATAACTTCAGCGCAGGCCCCAGCATGCTGCCCGAAAAGGTGCTGCGGCAGGCGCAGGCCGAGCTGCTGGAATACGGCGACAGCGGTCAGAGCGTGATGGAGATGAGCCACCGCAGCAAGTGGTTCGATGCCATCATCAAGGACACCGAAGCTTCCCTGCGCCGGGTGATGAACATTCCCGATAACTACAAGGTGGGCTTCTTTCAGGGCGGTGCTACCCAGCAGTTCGCCATGGTGCCGCTGAACTTTATGACCACCGGCAAGGCAGACTACATCGTGTCCGGCAACTTCTCGGGTCTGGCTGCCAAGGAGGCCGCCAAGTTCGGCGAGGCCAAGATCGTAGCATCCAGTAAGGATAAAAATTTCACTTATATCCCGGATGTAAACGTTATCGACTACGACAAGGACGCCAGCTACATCCACATCTGCCAGAACAACACCATCTTCGGCACCCAGTATGTGGAGCTGCCGCAAGTGGAGGGCGTGCCGCTGGTGGCAGATATGAGCTCCATGATCCTTTCCAAGCCCGTGGACGTCAGCAAGTACGGCTGCATCTACTTTGGCGTGCAGAAGAACGTAGCCCCCGCCGGTATGGCTATTGCCATCATCCGGGATGACCTGCTGGGTCACGCCGCAGATAACGTACCCACCATGATGAACTACACCACCCTGCTGGCCAAGGACAGCATGTACAACACCCCGCCGTGCTGGTGCATCTACATGACCGGTCTGGTGCTCAAGTATCTGGAAAACGACATCGGCGGTCTGGCCAATATGCAAAAGATCAACGAAGCCAAGGCCAAGGTGCTGTACGATTATCTGGACGGGCAGGAGTTCTTCACAAATCCTGTGGAGCACCGCTACCGCAGCACCATGAACGTCACCTTCACCAGCCCCAATCCGGACATGGACAAAAAGTTCTGCGCTGAGGCCGCCGAGGCGGGCTTTGTGAACCTGAAGGGTCACCGTCTGGTAGGCGGTATGCGCGCTTCCATCTACAACGCCATGCCTGCTGAGGGCGTGGATAAGCTGGTGGACTTCATGGAGAAGTTCCGCAAAGAGAATGCATAAAGAGGGGTTTCAGATATGTACACCATTAAAACGCTCAACGCCATCAGCCCGGTGGGGCTGGCAAAGCTGCCCAAGAACCAGTTCGATGTCACGGTGGATGCCGACGCCCCGGACGGTATTCTGGTGCGCAGCGCCGACCTTTTGAACACCACCTTCAACAACAATCTGCTGGCTATCGCCCGCGCCGGTGCGGGTGTGAACAATATCCCGCTGGAGCGCTGCAGTGAGCAGGGCATCGTGGTGTTCAACACCCCGGGTGCCAACGCCAATGCCGTGGCGGAACTGGTCATCGGGATGCTCATCGCAGGCAGCCGCAACGTGGCCGTCGCCGCCCAGTGGTGTCAGGGACTGGCCGGTGACCCGGCCATGGCAAAGAGCGTGGAAAAGGGCAAAAAGCAGTTCGTGGGCAACGAGATCAAGGGCAAGACCCTTGGCGTCATCGGTCTGGGTGCCATCGGCTCCCGGGTGGCAAACTGCGCCATCGAGCTGGGCATGGAGGTCTACGGCTACGACCCCTACATCTCCATTGAAGCTGCATGGAACCTGAGCAGTCAGGTGCACCACTGCGTAAACCTGAACGATATGCTGCCCCTGTGCGACTACATCACCATCCATGTGCCCTACCTGCCCACCACCAAGGACACCATCAACACCCAGACCCTTGCCCTGTGCAAGGACGGCGTCAAGATTTTGAACTACGCCCGCGGCGAGCTGGTGAACACCGCCGCCCTGCTGGAGGCCATGGACAGCGGCAAGGTGTCCGGCTACATGACCGACTTCCCCTCCGAAGACATTCTGGGCCGTCCCGGCATCGTGTGCACCCCGCACCTTGGCGCTTCCACCCCGGAAGCCGAGGACAACTGCGCTATCATGGCAGCGCAGGAGCTGAGCGATTACCTGCGCAACGGCAACATTACCCACTCGGTCAACCTGCCGGAGGTGCACCAGCCCCGCGCCGGCGGCAAGCGCATCTGCATCATCCACAAAAACGAGCCGGGCATGATCAGTCAGATCACCGCCCTGACCACCGAAGCGGGTCTGAACATCGAAAACATGGTGAACAAGAGCAAAAAGAACATGGCCTACACCATGCTGGACGCCACCGGTGCCGTGGATGCCCGCCTGAGCGAGAAGCTGAGCAGCATCCCCGCCGTCATCCGGGTGCGCATCCTGTAAACCGCCCAAAGCAGCACCAAAAACACCCGCCCTGCCGGAGCACTTTCTGCCTCGCCGGGCGGGTTTTGTGCGCTGCGGGCATTTTGCGCCCGCCGGGCTTTCCGCTTCGCACCCCGGAATCCGGCCTTTTTTCCTGAAAACGTTCTTTTCTTTTGCGGCAAAAAGAGGTATAATAAGTTTTGTATTATGCGTTCTTCCCTGTTTTGCGCGTATTTTTCGCGCTTTTCCGGTGAAGTTTGCTATTACAACTTATCCCCGCAAGGGGACGGAAACTCAAGGGCTTTCTTGATGTCAATACCTGTAGTAAATTACAACTTATCCCCGCAAGGGGACGGAAACGATGCTCATATTCCATGCCTTGATATGGCGCAGATTACAACTTATCCCCGCAAGGGGACGGAAACTTTGCTACTGCAGCCACGGTTACCGAAGGATACCATTACAACTTATCCCCGTAAGGGGACGGAAACTCGATTGCAGTCTTTGACACGAGAACGATAGCAGAGATTTCAACTTATCCCCGCAAAACCCTCTCAGGCGCTGCGCGCCAGCTCTCCCGAAGGGAGAGCTTAGTACAGGGTAACGGCAGCTGCGAAAGCTCCCCCCGTCGGGGGAGCTGGCACGGCGTAAGCCGTGACTGAGAGGGTTCTCCCCGCAAGGGGACGGAAACACCTTGTCGGGCGTGTCGTTGGTGAACTGGTCAGATTACAATTTATCCCCGTAAGGGGACAAAAAAGCCCCTCCGCTGCTGGTATGAACCAGTGCGGAGGGGCTTTGCTTTTCAGGATTCTTCTGTTTTAGGGTCAGCGGGCGGGCGTTCCGGCGGGGATGGCCGCATCAACGGGAATTGCCTCGATGTCCTGCGGGACGTTCCGCTTCAAGGGGCGGATCTCATGCAGGTAGACGGTGATCTTTTGCAGGGTCTCTTTAATGTGCTCGGTATCCAGCGGCCGAACGCGCTCGCTCTGTAAGCCCAGGTCGTTGGCGCTGGCGTGATTGATCTGGTTGCGGTACTGCATCACGCACTGGTAGTGCAGGGCAGCCTGCTCCAGCTGCGGGCGGATGGCAGGGTCGATGACCAGCTGGTCAGAGGCAAGCACCATATCCAGATAGTCGTGCATTTCTGTATCATTTGCTACACCGAACAGCATATTGCCTTCTGCATCGTCCCGGCTCAGGGTCAGGCGCAGGTCTGTTGTATAGGGATATTCCTTCTGCAACAGCGTCAACCGGCAGAAATGGAAATGGAACAGCGGGTACACCCACGGCTTGCCCCTGTTCTGCTTCTGATCTGCCAGATAGTCCCAGCCTTTGGGGGTGGGCTGCACAAAGAGATGCTGGCAGACGTATTCCGGCATCTGCTCGCACAGCAGGGTCAGCGCCTGCTGGTACATCCCGTGGCCAGCGCACCAGCTCACCAGTGCAGGCAGCGCCTTTTCGCCGGAGGAAAGCAGTTCTGCAAACTCGGTGCTGAAACGGTCTTTCAGCATCTGGAAGAATAGGTCGGTCAGGTTCTGGCTCTTCTTGGGCGTTTCTTTCAGCGCCTGAGCGATCTGGTTCAAATCGTCGTTCAGCTTCCGCACCCGGCACAGTGCCAGATCTTCCGAGAACTGGTTGATGCGGGTCAGCAGCGTGTGCAGCACCGGGTCTTTTTCGCCCTCGCTCCGCAGATAGTTCTCCAGCTTTTGCGCTGTGCCGGTGGAGAAGAACTGATCCATGGCGGTAACAAAGTCGAACAGACCATACAGCTGGGTGCGGTCGCGAACGATAGACTCTCCCCCGCGCAGTTCCGCATAGATCACCCGGCGGGTCTGCACTTTGCGCAGGTCCCGCATGCAGCGGGCAGCGATCACCAGCAGCATGGCCACGTCCCGCAAACCGCCGGAAAGGTCAACAAAAAGGGTGTCCTCTGTCTCGATCTTTTCCAGCAGCTGCGAGATAGCCTGAAACTGTGTTTCTTCGTCCATGCTGTCCGGCACCTCGATCACCACCAGCCGTTCTGCCGGGATGTGCACCTTGGGCAGAAAGCTATCCCGGAAGTATTCCAGCGTGGTGCGGGTGCTGCCGTCCGGCATCTCTTTCGCTTCTTTGCGCACCCTCTCGCTGCACAGTGCCAGAATGCAGTCCGGGGTCTCTCCTTCCTCTATCAGATATCGCACCGCGCCCTCGTTGGTCTGGGTCTGGGTCTGGATCTTCGGGTTCTTGTTGAAAATGCTCATATATAGCAGTAAAACATTGCGTCCCATCTTATCCGTCCTCCTGTTCCGTTTTCATCTGCACCAGTTTTTGCTGCCATGTTTTGCGCCGCTGCGACACCGCCGCCCTGCTCACACCAAGAAATTCTGCCACGGTCTTATCCTGCGCCGGGTTGCGCTCCGGGTCCAGCAGGGCGTGGAGCGCGGCGCATTCCAGCGCTTTGGGCGCATAGGGCGGCTGAACGGTAAACGCCACATACTTATGCAGCAGCAGGATGTCCCACAGGCAGTTGTCCTGTTCCAGCGGACGCAGATCATCGCAGTTTGCCAGCCGCGCGGGGGTATCCTCTGCCGGGGGCAGCACGTCCCTGTTGCGCAAAAAGCCCAGCAGTACGCTGCTCCAAAGCGGGCCGGCAGTCTTGCCGTACTGCTCCTTCTGCTGCAAGCTCATCAGCCCGATGCCGCGGTGCAGCCATGCCAGCAGCTCACCGGTCTGCTCGGCCTGCTCCTCCACGCTTTGCGCAGGGGCGGCGACCCGCGTTTCCAGTGCCGTCTCCTCGCCGTCGGTGCCGTCCAAGCTGAGGATCGACTGCTTGTTGCGCAGCGCCTCCCGCAGGGTCTTGACCCCGACCCCGGCAATATCGGCCACCAGCTGCTCTTTTTCCGGGTCGTGGCAGAGCTTTTCCTCGGTGATCTGGTTCTTCGCCATATAAGCCAAGGCATTTTTGATCTTGCGGTTGGTCTCCCGGCCAAAGCCGGTCACCGCCATTTGTTCCTGCTGCGCGTCATGGGCGTTCTGGTGCTTCAGGGCGCTGCGCAGATAGGCGCTGAAGGTCTGCCCGGGCTTCGGCACCCAGAAGTCGAACGCCTTCAGGAAGATGCGGCAAAAGTCCCCGCCGTCCACCGGCTGTCCAAGGGTCAGCGCAGCGGCAAAGCAATCGCCCCAGAGGGTGCGGAACTGTTCATCCCCCGCCTCGTGCAGCGCTTTGCGCTGCTCCGGCGGCAGCTGCAGCAGGGGCGAAGCATCGATCTTATCCCATACTTTATCATTCTTCATGGCAGTTCAGTCCTCCCGGTGCTGGCTCATCCAGATCAGCTGACGGAACACCTCTTCTGCGGTCTTGCTGTCCCGCATGGTGCCCACCAGCCCGGCCAGCTGGTACAGTGCCGACATTTCGTAAAGCCGCGCACCCACCACCTTTCCGTTCTCCCGCTTGACCTCGCCATAATAGACGCCGCCCACCTCCAGCTCGGTGTGGGTGGCTTCGGCGCAGCTAAGCGCGGTCAGCGTGACCACCGGGATGCTCTTGGAGCCGTAGGTGATGCAGGCATACACCCGGGTGACCTGCGGCAGGGCATCCACCAGATCCCGGCACAGGCCGATCAGCGTTTCCGGGCGCTGATCCTCGGGCAGGGGCACCGGCTCCACCTGCGCTTCTGCAATGCCCAGCTGCGCCAGTTCTTCCAGCAGGCGCTGATAGTTGCGGGCGGTATCGGCGTTTTCCTGCCGGATGGCCAGCAGCCGCACCGTGTCCCCGGGTTCAAGGGTATCCCGCATTACCTGCACGATGGGAAAGCAGGTGGCCGTGGGGGCCTCTGCCCGCTCCCGCTGGTACAGCATAGGGTCCAGCTTTCCCTGCAAAGGCACGGTGGTGATATAAGTCTTTAGCACAGGGCAACACTCCTTTTTATAAGATCCATTATTTGCATCATACCATAAAAAGGCCGCTGCTACAATGGCTTAAAAAATTTATGCAGATTTATTTTTTTCCGCCTTAACTGCGCCCCTGCCGTGGGCTTTTGGTAGGTGAAAGGAGGCGAAAAACATGTTTGAGCTGATCTCTACTCTGGGCTGCGCCGCAGCCGGTGCCGTCGCAGGCGCCGTGAAGGGCGCTTCCATCGGCATCGCCGTGGGCGGCCCTGTCGGTGCCATTGCCGGCACCATCCCCTGCGCCATCGTTGGCGGCGTTACCGGCGCTCTGGCCGGCAACAACGTCGGCCACCGCATCGACGAGCGGTGAGCCCCGCGCCAGCGCTCCCGTCCGTTTTGTGCGGACGGGAGCCTTTTTTTAAGAACCGGGAGGTACACGCTATGTTCATCAACTTTTCCAACCACCCCTACGCCCTGTGGAGCGCCGAGCAGCAGGCGGCGGCGCAGCGCTACGGCCCGGTGGTCGATCTTGCTTTTCCCGCCATCGACCCCGCCGCCGACGAGGCCGCGCTGGACTCCCTTGCCACGGTATACGCCGACCACATCCTGCACCTTAACCCGGACGCCGTGCTCTGTCAGGGCGAGTGCACCTTTGTGTACCGGGTAGTCCAGCGGCTGGAAGCCGCGGGCATCCCCACGCTGGCCGCCTGCTCCCGCCGCAAGAGCCAGGAGACCACCTGCCCGGACGGCAGCACCCTGAAGCGCAGCATCTTCGCCTTTGCAGGCTTCCGCCGCTATGGCTCGCCCTGAACTTCCCGGTGCGGCTGCCCCCATTCAGCCGCCTGTTTCTCCATTTCGGTGGGCGGCTCGCACCCGCTTTTCCAGCCTCCTGCCAAAAATGCTCTTTTATTTTTCGTATGGTTGTGGTATATTGGTCTTGGAATTGTGAAAGCTGCCCTGAAATCAAGTATTTTTCTCTTTTTCTTAGAACAGCTTTGCTATTTCAACTTATCCCCGCAAGGGGACGGAAACAATGGGTAACCAGATGCAGGAGCGGATGCAACTTGTTATTTCAACTTATCCCCGCAAGGGGACGGAAACCGCTCCTTTCCAGCGTGCGCACGACTTGCGCACGTATTTCAACTTATCCCCGCAAGGGGACGGAAACTCTTTAACTTCGTCTTCGCTATAAGTCTTATTGAAATTTCAACTTATCCCCGCAAGGGGACGGAAACATGGAACTCTCTTACGATTAGCCCAAACGCAGCATAATTTCAACTTATCCCCGCAAGGGGACGGAAACATCCGCAGTTACCGATACCCACAACAGAGATGTTTAGATTTCAACTTATCCCCGCAAGGGGACGGAAACCCTTTGATCAGAGGCATGACTCTGATATCATCACCATTTCAACTTATCCCCGCAAGGGGACGGAAACTTTTCAGTCTCTGCGCGGAGACGCTTTTCTTCGGATTTCAACTTATCCCCGCAAAACCCTCTCAGGCGCTGCGCGCCAGCTCTCCCGAAGGGAGAGCTTAGTACAGGGTAACGGCAGCTGCGAAAGCTCCCCCCGTCGGGGGAGCTGGCACGGCGTAAGCCGTGACTGAGAGGGTTCTCCCCGCAAGGGGACGGAAACATAAAGAAGATGATTCCGGATTTTACTTCGCTGAATTATTTCAACTTATCCCCGCAAGGGGGCAAAAAACTCCGCATCAAAAATGGTGCGGAGTTTTTCTTTTGCGTGCCTTAACTTTTCGGTTTTCGTGGGCTTTTTCTCTATGAACAGAGCTGCTGCGGCATTTTCTCTGCCATGGCTTTTGTATTGCGACAAAATGTGCTATAATAGAGCCAAATCAAAGCATCTCTCACAAAATATACAACTATATTCTTCGTTTGTTGTGCAACTCTTCCACAATTTGTAAAGGAGATGGTATTTTGAACGTTCTCACCCTGCAGTCCACCTATGGCGGGCTGCTGCACGACACCGGCAAAGCGGTGTACCGTGCCGGTGGGCAGCGCGGCAGCCACAGTGAACAGGGCTGCCAGTTTTTGCACGGCGTTTTGTCCGGCGCAGACTGGACCCCGGTTCTGGACTGTGTGCGTTACCACCACGCCGCCGCGCTGCGTGGTGCTGCAAAAACACTGCCAGCCGATTCCCCGGCGTATCTGGTCTATCTGGCCAACCTGCTTTCCGGCGCGGCTGACCGCCGGGAGACCGAAGGCGAAAGCGATGCCTACCGGCGGGAGCTTCCGCTGGATGCAGTGTTCACCCACCTGAACGGTTCCCACCCCGGCTGGATGATGCCCGCGCAGCCGCAGGACGGCAGCCTGAAACTGCCGCAAAAGTCCCAGCCGCTTTCCGCTGCCGTCTACGCCGAGGCCGTGCGCACGCTGGAAGCGCAGCTGCCGCAGTTGCAGCCCCAGCCGGAGCAGCTTGGCAAGCTGCTGGGGCTGCTGGAAACGCAGCTTGGCTGTTTCCCGTCCAGCATCTATCCCGGGGATGGCGCGGATATTTCCCTGTTCGACCACGCCAAGACCACCGCAGCCATTGCGGCGTGCCTTAGCGAATATGTGCAGGCGAACCACATCACCGACCTGCGTAAAACGCTTTTTGAGCAAAAGAACGATTTTTGCCGGAAGGGCGTTTTTCTGCTTTACACCGCCGATTTTTCTCGCATCCAGAAGTTCCTTTATACCGTCCGCACCGAAAACGCCCTGCGCTCCCTGCGCAGCCGGTCGTTCTTTCTGGAACTGTTCATGGAGCACTATCTGGACGAGCTTCTGGCCGGGTGCGGCGTGTCCCGCGCCAACCTGATTTACAGCGGCGGCGGGCACTGCTATGTGCTGCTGCCCAACACCGCCGCCGTGGCCGATACCCTGACCCGGTGGAACCGGCAGTTCAACCGCTGGCTGCAACAGCAGTTCGGCACCCAGCTGTTTCTGGCAAACGCATGGACGCCCTGCTCCGGCAACGACCTGACCAACACCCCCGCCCAGAGCAGCCCCTATAAGGAGCTGTTCCGCCGGGTGAACCGCCTGCTGGAACAGCACAAGTTCCATCGCTACACCGCCGAAGATCTGCGGCTGCTGAACGATGCCGCCGCTTACCCGGATGGCCGGGAATGCAAGGTGTGCGGCACCAGCGCCGCCCTTGCGGACGAGCTTTGCCCGTGGTGCAGGCTGTTTGTGGAGTTTTCTGACAAAATCCAGCACAGGAGCGTGCTGGTGGTAAGCCGTCAGCCCTCGGCAGCCGATGACTGCACGCTGCCCACGCTGGACGGCGGCAGCGTCTACCTGACCACGACCGACCGGGCTTCGGCGCAAAAGCGCCTTTCCTCCGGCGAGCCGGTCCTGCGGATGTACACCAAAAATACCCCGTACAGCCCCCTTCCCTCCACCACCAACCTGTATGTGGGCGATTACGCCGCCAAAAACAGCATGGATGAACTGGCCGAGCAGGCTGCGGGCGTGCGCCGCATTGCGGTCTGCCGCATGGATGTGGACAATCTCGGCCACGCGTTCATCTCCGGTTTTGAGCAGGAGAGCGAAAAAGACCCGGTGCGGCGGATGCGCTATGTCAACCTGTCCCGCACCTCGGCGTTCTCCCGGCAGATGTCCCTGTTTTTCAAGGGCTATATCAACGGCATTCTGGACGGTTTGCAGGTAAGTATCGTCTATGCCGGCGGCGATGACGTGTTCCTTGTGGGCGCATGGAACGATGTTCTGGAAGCCGCGCAGCGCATCCAGCGCAATCTGACCGCCTTTTCCTGCGGGGCGCTGACTCTCAGCGCAGGCATCGGCATCTTCGACCCCCACTACCCCATCCGGCTTTCTGCCGAGGAAACCGCCGCACTGGAGGAAGCCGCCAAGCATCTGCCCGGTAAAAATGCCGTGGCGCTGTTTACGCCGGAGCGCAAAGCCGTCCGGGATGCAAAGGGCAATCTGCTGGTGCAGCCGGAGCAGGGGCATACCTATGCGTGGGACACCTTCCGCACAAAGGTGCTGGAAGAAAAGGTTGGCTGCTTGCAGCGCTTCTTCCAAGCCTATGACCGCAGCTGCGCAGACAAAGGCGAGACCCCGCGCGGAAATTCCATGCTCTACAATTTGCTGGCACTGCTGCGGGAAGCGGAGAACGACCGCATCAACCTTGCGCGGTATGCCTATCTGCTGGCGCGGCTCTCCCCCGAAAAGAACGCGCCGGACTATCCGCTCTACGAACAATTTTCTCACAGCATGATGGACGACTGGGCCTTTGATGCCGTGCAGCGTCACCAGCTCATCACCGCGATCTACATTTATGTGTATCAGAACAGAAAGGGTGGCGACACAGATGGCAGAATGGAATAACAACAGCCGGGACGGAAAAGACCCGCAGAAGGCGCTCCCGCCGGAGACCGTACCGAGAAAGGTGCCGGAGAATTATGTGGACGAGGCCGAGCGCATTATGCGCGCCCTGATAAGCAGCGGCACGACCATAACCACCAGCAAGATCCGCAATCTGCTGAGCCTTGTGACCGATATCTATAATGACGAAAGCATCCGCACTGAGGACAAGCTGAAACCGGACAGTGTGGTCAAACTCAACCTGATGCGGGTGCGCGTAGCCTACGAGTATGGCCGTGACACAGGAGAGAACAAGAGCCGCAACAAAGAAGAGGGCAGCGACCGTGACAGAGGAGAAAGCAATGGCCGTGACAAAGAAAAGAGCAGCGGTAAAGATAAAGTTTATCCCATGAAAGACTTTATTTCGCAAGCGCATCTGCGGGAATACCTCAAGGGCATTTCCACCGACCGTGCGGATCTGATCCGTTTTGCACACTACATGGAAGCGCTGGTCGCTTTCCACCGCTACCTTGGCGGCAAGGAGAATTGATTATGTATGGAAAAATTCTGATCCGGTGCGATCTGATCGTGTGCACCGGTATGCACATCGGCGGTTCCTCTGCGTTTTCTGCCATCGGTGCTGTGGACAGCCCGGTGGTGCGCGACCCCTATACCGGTCTGCCCATCGTGCCCGGAAGCAGCCTGAAGGGCAAGCTGCGCACCCTGCTGGCCCGCAGCCTCTGTCAGGATATTGAGAATATGCCCGATCTCAGTGCGGACGACGCACGCATTCTGCGCCTGTTCGGCTCCGCCGAGCCGGTGCGCCGCTCCCGCCTGCAATTTGCAGACGCCTTTCTGACCAATGCAGAGGCACTTTCCAACAAGGGCGTGCGCGTGACCGAGGTCAAGACCGAAAACACGATCTCCCGTGCAAACGCGCAGGCAACCCCCCGCCAGATCGAGCGCGTGATCGCCGGTGCAGTGTTTGGCGTCAGCATTGTTTACGATGTAACCGACCCGGCACAGGTGGAGGAAGATCTTGCCCTGCTGGCCAAGGGCATGAAGCTGCTGCAATGGGATTATCTGGGCGGTCACGGCTCCCGCGGCAGCGGCCGCGTCAGCCTGAAAAACTTTACGCTGAAAAACTACGGCGCACCGGTGGAACTTGACAGCCTGAAAGCCCTCTTTGATGAGGTGGACAGCTATGAACTATTTTCTGTTTAAGCTTCAGTTCGACACCGCTGTGCATTTCGGCGGTTCGGACTCCGCATTGTCGCTCTACACCTCCGAGGAGACACTGCGGGCAGATACCCTGTTTTCTGCGCTTTGCCATGAGACCCTCGTCCAGCAGGGGGAAGCCGCGCTGGAGCGGCTATGCGAAAGCGTCCGGCAGGGCAAACTCCTGTTCAGCGATACGATGCCGTGGTACGACAAAACGTTCTATCTGCCCAAGCCCATCGCTGCATCGGAATCCACCGAGGAGGTGGAGACCACCCTGCGCAAAAAAGTCAAAAAGATGGCGTGGATCCCCGTGCTGGCCTTTGACCGCTATGCCAAAAGCCTGCACGCAGGGCATTTTACGCCCGATGACCAGCCGGAAAGCTTCGGCACGCATTACGAGCAGACCAAGGCAAAGATCCCCGCGCAGGGAGACTCCAAGCCCTATCAGGTAGGGCTGTTCCGCTTTGCACCGGACTGCGGGCTGTATTTCATCTGCGGCGTCTCGGAAAGCGGACAGGACAAAAAGCTGCACGCCCTGCTGGAAGGGCTGGGCGTCACCGGGATCGGCGGCAGGGTCAGCACCGGTTACGGCAAATTCCATGTGGTGCAAAAGCTCTGCCTGAATACGCCCCCTGACGCGCAGGCCAAGTGGCTGCGCCGTGCACTTGCTGCCAACCGTGCGCCCTATCTGCTGCTGACCACCAGCCTGCCGCAGGCGAACGAGCTGGACAGCGCTTTAAAAGACGCCTCCTTCCAGCTGGTGCGCCGCAGCGGCTTTATGGCCTCGGACCGCGTGGAAACGCCGCTGAAGAAAAAAACGCAGTATGCCCTTGCCGCCGGCTCTGTGCTGCAGCACCCCTATCAGGGGGCGCTGTACGATGTCAGCCTGACCGACACGCACCCGGCATACCGTTATTCCAAACCGATCTTGATGGGGGTGACATTATGATCCAGCAGGATCATCTGCAGATCTTTGATCTTACTCTGACCGTGCGGTCGCCCCTGTTCATCGGTGACGGCCGCATGTACACGAAAGCAGAGTACCTGTATTACACCCGCAACGGAAGAGCCTCCTTGCTGGACGAACAGAAATTTTTCACCTTTCTGACAGATCGCGGGCTGATCGACCGGTACATCCAGTTCATGCTCTGCAATCAGTCCAATCTCCGGGATTTTCTGACCGAGGACTGCGGCGTTTCTGATACGGATCTGAACGCGCTGACCCGCTATACGATCGAGGCGGGAGATGCCGTTACAAATTCGCCGAAAAATCTCTACACCTTCCAGCGGGATGCCCATGACAGGGCGTACATTCCCGGCAGCAGCCTCAAGGGTGCACTGCGCACCGTATGGCTCTTGCAGGCCGTTCGGGCCGATCAGAGCACTGGGCACAGCCTTGCGTCAGACGATAACGCCGCATTCCCGGAGGAACAATACGTCAATCAGCTGCATCTGCGCCTTCAGGAGGACGGCAGCATCGCTTCCGATGCGGTCAACAGTCTATTCCGGGGGGTTCAGGTCTCCGACAGTAAGCCCATCCCGAATGAGCAGATGGCTCTTTGCGGAAAATTCGATGTACTTCCGGACGGTTCCTTTCCAAAGAACAGCAAGAAAGGCATTCCCCTGTTCCGGGAATGCGCGATTCCCGGCGCTAAGGTTCGTTTTAAGCTGACGCTGGATCAATCGGTGCTGAAGGGGCGTATTACCAAAGAGTCCCTTATGGATGCCATCCAGCAGTTTGATGGTTATTACAAGCAGACATACCGCACGCGCTTCAAAGCGCCAAGCGGTGCCGTCAACCTGCCGCAGCAGCCGCACCTGATCCTTGGCGGCGGCTCCGGCTTTTTTGCCAAGTCGCTGGCGTACCCCTATCTGGGCGAAGAAAAGGGGCTGCGCTGGACGGCAGCGCAAATGACACAGATGTTCCACAAGCATGGGCATGAGCACGATATCGAAAAAGGCGTCTCCCCGCACACCATGAAATACGCCCGCTTTCGCGACCAGTTCTATCCCTATGGGTATTGCGAGGTGAGTATCCTATGATCCAGCAGTTTCAGCTTGTTTTAGCCCCGCCCACGGGGGTACGCGTCCCGCAGGCATGGGCCTACCGCCTGTATGGCTGGCTGATGGCACAGCTTCCGGCAGACGTTGGCGATGCCCTGCATCTGCAAGGGGAGCACCCCATTGCGCATTTCCTGCATTTTTCGCCGGAAAAGCAGGCGCTGGTCTGGATGGTCAATCTGCTGGACGAGACGGTCCGGCAGAGCGTCTCTCCCCTTCTGACGTCCGTAAAGGAGATCCCGCTGCACGAATCGCCCCTGCCGGTCACAGAAGTCCATGTTTCCCCGGCAGTCTCCGCCGCCGAGCTGATCCGCTTTGGTCGTTCCTTCGATGAAAGCCGCGCAAAGTTTGTTTTTCTGTCGCCCTGCGCCTTCAAGCAGTCCGGCCGCTATGCTATTTTTCCGCAGGAAACGCTGCTTTTGCAAAGCCTGACCGCGCATTGGAACGCCGCTTTCCCGGAATACGCCCTTACGGATGATGATGCGCTGCTGGCTTTGCAGCAGGGGCTGCATATCGTGGACTACAACCTGCGCACCACACGTTATCCGCTGAAGGAAACGCGCATTCCGTCCTTTCAGGGCAGCGTAACGGTCGAAGCGCATCTTGCGCCGCCGCTTCTGGAGCTTTGGAACGCGTTGCTTTCTTTCGCGCCCTACGGCGGGGTCGGCATCAAAACGACCCTCGGTATGGGCGGCACAGTCTGCTCCATCGGGTGCACCGGTGTGCCATAAAAGCACGGTTTACCGCAAATAAAAAAGGTGAAGTGACCCACGGTCACTTCACCTTTTTTTGCAGGAGCCATACCCGGCAAAGCCAGCCGGACAGGCCTTGCCTGAACTGCTTTCACTCATGATATGAACCAGATGAAAAAACAGACGGGTCATATTCCTTGACTTCAGTCCTCTGGGGGAGTATACTCCGTGGCAGTGAAATATTCGGCTATGACGAGAAAGAGTACCCGGAAAGAATGTTACAGAGAGCTGCCGGCTGGTGCAAGGCAGTGCAGGGCGTCCGCGGGAAGATCCTCTCCGAGCTTTCCGGCTGAATGGGCGGTGTCTACGCCCCAGTAAGCGGGAACGGCAGGCCCCCGTTATCACGGGCCGCGCATTGTTGGATGCGCACTGAGGGGCCGGGCTTTGCACCGGCAATAAGAGTGGTACCGCAGAGGAGTTTATACGCCTTTGTCTCTTACGAACCGTAAGGGGCAAAGGCGTTTTTGTTTGCGGGAAAGCCATTTCCCGGATGTTTCATTGCCTTTACATCCGCAAAAATAAGTGTTCAGGAAAAAGGAGTATTATCATGAAAACATTGGAAAAAGTAAGCGACTTTGTGGGCAAGTACATGGCCGCCATCGTCATTGTGGTGGCGGCACTGTCTCTGCTGTTCCCCGGCACCTTCAGCGTGGTAAAGACCGCATGGGTCAACACCCTGCTGGGCATCGTCATGTTCGGCATGGGTCTTACCCTGAAGCCGGAGGACTTCAAGGTGGTGTTCAGCCGCCCGAAAGACGTGATCATTGGCTGCATTGCGCAGTTCACCCTGATGCCCTTCCTTGCATGGGCGCTGACGCAGCTGTTCCACCTGCCCACCGAGCTGGCTATCGGCGTCATCCTTGTGGGTACCTGCCCCGGCGGCACCTCCTCTAACGTGATGACCTATCTGTCCAAGGGCGACGTTGCACTGTCCGTCGGTATGACTGCCGTTTCCACCGTGCTGGCACCCCTCCTGACTCCCCTGCTGACCCTGCTGTATGCCGGTCAGCGCGTGGATGTGAACCCTGTAAATATGTTCCTGTCCATCGTCAAAGTAGTGCTGGTGCCCATCGCACTGGGTTTTGTGGTCAACCACTTCTTCCACGCCTTCACTCAGAATGCCGTCCGTGTGCTGCCGCTGATCTCCACCACCGCCATCGTGCTCATCATCTGCGCTGTTGTTTCTGCAAACTCCGCCAAGATCATGACCAGCGGCCTGCTGATCCTCGCCGTGGTCATCCTGCACAACCTGCTGGGCTACCTCACCGGCTTCGGCGTGGGCAAGCTGCTGAAGCTGGATTCTACCAAGTGCCGCGCGATCTCCATCGAGGTCGGTATGCAGAACTCCGGTCTGGCCACCTCGCTGGCCGCTGCTCACTTTGCACAGTATCCGCTGGCAACTATCCCCGGCGCTGTGTTCTCGGTGTGGCATAACATTTCCGGTGCTGTCCTTGCCAATTTCTTTGCCCGCACCGCAGAGAAGAAGGACTGATCTTATACAATCAATAAGGGGCTGCTGCACAAGGTTTCTTCCCTGTGCAGCAGCCCCTGTTTTGTTTATTGCAGGCAGCGTCTCAGCTCCGGTATTCCGCCGGCAGCTGCTCCATGGTCTGCCACTTGTCCATGGCTTCTTCCAGCTTCATGCCCTTGGCCACTGCGTCGCGGCGGCAGGCGTTGACAGCCTGGATTTCCTTCATCTTGGCACCGGTCAGGGTGTAGCCCTTCATGGCGATGAGGGTAGCCGCCCAAGCCACCATGGGGATGATGCAGAACAGCACGATGACCACCCAGTTCATGCCCGGGGTGTAGGGGTCATACTGAGTGGGCAGGCTCTGCAGACCCACAAAGCTGACCGCAATGCCCACAACGGTAGCGGACAGGCTGGACACCAGCTTATCCACCAAGCTGAACAGGGTGCCCATGATACCGGGGATATAGTTGCCGCTGCGGTAGGTCTCGTAGTCGGAGCAGTCGGCAACCATGGGGATGGGCATATCGGCGGTGGCGTAGTACGCGCCGTAGCCGATGCCGAAGAAGGCGATGAACAGGATGGTGTACAGGTTCAGAGACAGGCCGTTCTCGCCCAGAATGGACAGGGTGAAGGCATCGCCGCGGCCCCAGAGCAGCAGCAGCACCAGCACGCCCACATAGCACACCAGCGCCACGGTGACGTACTTCATCAGGCTGGCCTTCTGGCCCTCCTTCTGGCTGGTGCGGACGGTCAGCAGGAAGAAGGGCACACTGCACACATAGCCCAGCACCATCATGGGCAGGTACAGACCATCATAGTTGCCCATCATGCAGCCGTACAGCATGCACAGCACGGTGGTGTTGGTGGCGATGGAAAGTGCCAGCTTGCAGCCTGCACCGGCCACCATCAGCCGCTGCATGGGGTTATTGTTCTTGATGATCTGGAGGTACTCGCACAGCTTGACCTTCTCGCTGACCTCGCCGCCGATGCCGAAGTACTTGGGCTGATCCTTCTCCCAGATGCCGATAACGGCCAGCAGGGTGAGCAGAATGGAGATGACGATGCCCACAGGAGCCAGCGTGCGGAAGAACCCGGCAGAGGCGTAGCCGCCCTCATAGTTCTTGGCAAGGATGGGTGCAAAGAACTGCATGGCACCCATGCCCAGCAGGCTGCCCACGGTATTGAAGATGGTGAACAGCGGACGCTGCTTCGGATCATTGGTCAAAACGGTCTGACCGGAGCGGGTGCAGCTGGTCTGGAAGGTGTAGCCGATGACCCACACGGCGTACAGCCCTACAAAGGCAGCGTAGCGCAGCCCCATGGCACTGGCGGGGATGAGCGGAGTGAGGCCGTACAGTACCAGAATGCTGGCTGCCATGATCAGGTTGCCGATGACCATAAAAGGCCGGAACTTGCCGAACTTGCCGTTGGTGCGGTCCATGAGGGCACCGATGATGGGGTCGGTGATGGCGTCAAACAGACGCATACCGGTGACCATCACCGAAGCAAACAGCATGCTCAGCGCCAGCACCTTGCTGCCGAAGGTTGCGATGTAGGAAAGCACCAGCACATAGTACACGTTCGTTGCGCCGTTGTTCAGCGGAAACAGCACCAGCTGGTAGGTTTTGGCGCGGTTCACACTCGACGCCGTTGTTTTTTGTTCGCCCATTGCGGTCTCTCCTTTTGAAAAAGAAGGGCAGCCCACCCCGCCTTCGGGGCAGGCTGCCGCTTGCGAAAATCTGATTTTTCGGAGGGTTGATTATTCCTGATCTTCCGCCGGGGCAGTCAGAGCCTTTGCGGCCTTGCGTGCCTTGATACGCTTGACCAGCATAAAGATGCTGACAGCCACCAGAACGCCCAGCACCACATCAACGCAGATCAGTGCAATCTTCCACCAAGGTGTAACGGATACGATCTTGGTCTCTGCGGTGACGCCGTTCATGGCGTTGGAGTTGGCCACCGTGTACAGGATGCGGTGGGTGGACTCACGCATGGCCTGCGTGATATCAGGATCACCCTGATACAGCTTGATCAGTTCACTGGTCCACTGCTGTGCGCTGGAGTCCCAGCTGTTGGTACCGGCCAGCAGACCCTGTGCAACGTCAAAGCTCTTCATCGTGATGCCGTAGTTTGCAAATGCAGCATTGCCGGAGAAGTCGGTCAGATTAAAGCCGGTCATGCCCCACTCGCCGCGCAGAATATTGGTCTGCAGACCCTTGTGCGCGCCGGACCAGATACCGCCGATGCGGGCAAAGGAGTTCATGACACACTTGGCATCACCCTCGGTAACTGCCATCTCAAAGCTCTTGAGGTACAGTTCACGGATTGCCTGCTCACTTGCAAAAGTTGCAATGCAGCGGCAGCGGCTCTCGGTATCGTTCAGCGCAAAGTGCTTGATGTAAACGTACACGCCCTTGGACTGGATGCCCTCCACCTCGGCTGCTGCGATCTTACCGGAGAGGAAGGGATCCTCAGAGTAGTACTCAAAGTTGCGGCCGGAGTAAGCAGTGCGGTGGATGTTCATAGCAGGGCCGTACAGGCCGGAAGCGCCCAGATCCAGCATATCGTTGCCGATGCAGATGCCCACTTCCTTCATCAGATCCACGTTGAAGGTGGCGGCCATGATGTTTTCGTCGCTGTAAGCAGCATGACAGGTGGCTACACCGGTCAGGGTCTGGGTAAAGCCCTGCGGGCCGTTATCATCGGTAGTGGCAGGCTTGGAAACGCTCTGCACCATAGCGGTGTTATGATATCCCTTGCCCACCAGTTCGGCCATTTCCTCATAGGTGACCTGATCCAGCAGCTTGTCCCAATCCGGGTCGTCGTAATCCTTGCCGATCATCATGCCCAGCGTCATGCCGTTGTCGGCACCCATAGTGGGCATCTCGGTGGTAGAGCCATCAATGCCCTTGTAGCTCTGATACGGGTTGATATCCACCAGCAAGGCATCGTTGGCCTCAATGGCGATCTTCTCCGGCCAGGTGCCGGTCCAGTTGGCACGGGTGAGCATATTCATCTCGTCATAACCGTAGTAGGTCATGTCGGCAGAATCCAGCTGGTTGGTGATCTTCTCGCCGGTAGCGGCAGAGATGGAGTAGGTCTCGGTATCGGTCACACCGTTGGTGTAGGTGTAAGTGAAAGCGGCATCGCCGTTGGCGGTCATGCCGTTGGCAGTGGTGTAGCCCTTGGCTGCCAGAACATTGTTCACAGCATCGTGGGCATTGCGTGCGGCGGTCAGGTAGTAATCACCGGCCTCCAGAATATAGGTCTGTGCCACATTCTCGTCGTAGCAGGCCAGCTCGCTGCGGGGTACGTTGATGGTAACAGTCTCGCTTTCGCCGGGGGCCAGCAGCTGGGTCTTGCCAAAGCCGCACAGCTCCACAGAAGCCTTCTCGATGCCGTTTGCCTTATCGTACTCGGTATAGGGGGACTGGAAGTAAGCCTGCACCACTTCCTTGCCTGCCACAGAACCGGTGTTCTTCACATCCACGCTGATGTTGAAGCTGTCGGTGGCTGCATCGTAAGAGGACTGGAAGTTGGACCAGTCAAAGGTGGTGTAACTCATGCCGTAGCCAAAGGGATAGGCCACGGTGGAGGCGTAGTCGTACTCGCCCACGTTCTGGGTACCCATGACCACATCCTCGTAGCGGGTCTCGTAGTAACGGTAGCCCACATAGATGCCTTCCTGATAGGTGGTGTAGTAACCGTTGCCGTCCAGACCGCCGTTTGCAACAGAATACCACTTGCTGGTATCCTTCTCGTCATAGTTGGTGTACTGGTTTGCATAGTAGTCCACCAGACCGGGCGCGGTGGTGTTGTCGTAGCAGTAGGTGTCCACCAGATGGCCACTGGGGTTCACATTGCCGGCCAGAATATCTGCCACGGCATTCAGGCCGTAAGAGCCGGTGTAGCCGATCCACAGAGCGGCGTCCACGCCGTACTCGGGATCATTGAGGAAATCGCACTCCATGGCGTTGGTGGAGTTGATCAGCACGATGGTGCGTGCAAACTCTTCCTTGGCCATCTTCAGCATATCCTTTTCTTCGTTGGTCAGGGACAGCACATTGGTGCCATCCACAAAATCGCCGTACTCCAGATCAGCACCCTCACCGGCCACACGGGAGAGCATCACGATCGCAGCATCGCCGTAGGAGGCAAAGCTGGAGCGCACATCGGTGATGTTTGCACCGGCTGCCGCATCCGCAGCCTTGACGTTCGTGCTGTACAGGGAGACAGGCACTTCGTTGATGTGCCATGCAGAGCGGTCACCCAAACTGGTACCCTTGCTGGGAGAGCGGACATAGTCCTTGCCTGCACCGTTGGTGTAGAAGTCCCACAGCACCGGGTTCACGTCAAAGCCCACATCCTCCAGAGCCTGCTTCCAGGTGGGAGCCTTGGAGGTGTCGATATCGGCAGAGCCGGTACCGCAGGTCACAACGTCCACGCTGGAATGGCTGAGCGTAGACACCTTGCTGCCCGCAGCCAGAGGCAGGGTGTTGTTATCGTTCTTCAGCAGCACAGCACCCTCACCGGTAAGCTGCTCTGCAATTTCCTTATCGTGTGCTTCCAGCTCTTCCACACTGCTGAAATCACTCTCGTAATACACGGCACTGTCGTCCTTGCCCACGGTCTTGTGGGTGGGGGTCTTCAGTGCAATGTTCACGGCCTGTGCACTGGCAAATGCCAGATTGGAACCGATGCAGGCACCGGCGAACAGTACCGTAAAAAGCACCGTAAGGATGCTCCACAGTACAACGCCAGAGCCTTTCTTCTTGCCCTTCTTCATGTTGTTCTCCTTTTCTTGTGTGTGTCAGCGATCGCCGCAGGCTTTTTTATGGCCGCTGTGGCGCAGCCATTTTCCAAAGTGCGGCAATTTATTCCAAGGTGTGGACCGGTACTCAGACCCAGTTCGCACTCTTCGACTTGGTTTTTACCAGCTTGTAGCTGGGGTTCGGGGTCGCTACGCTGCGGAAGCAGGCGGTGTCGATGCAGTCGCCTGCAACGGCTTTCAGCTCCACCTTCCCGTGCAGCGGCACGCGGAACTTGAAGATATGTTCGCCGGTCTGCTCTGCCAGCTTTTTGCCGTCCGCATACAGGGCGACCGTTTTCTGGTTGGAGTAGACCTTGACCTCGATCTCCTTCTCGGTGCGGTCGGTGAACCGCTTGGAGCAGATATGAACGAAGTTCTCCTCGCTCCACCACGCTTTATAGAGGTAAAAGCTGTCCTTTTTGGTCTTTCGGTCAAAGGTGACCAAACCCTTGTGGTTCATGCCCGGCTCGCCGCCCTGATCCCGGGCGTCTGCTGCAAAGTCGAACATATTCCAGACGTGGGTCGCCCACAGCCACGGGTGGCGGTCAAAGCACTTCAGCATGTACTCGTGGTACTTGGCCTGATACTCCTCGGTGTGGTCGCCCCGGCGGGGGTGGGCACTGTGGAGATTGGGCATACCCTCGGCACCGTACTCGGAAAAGCCCAGCGGACGGTTGGGGTATACCAGATGGAAAAAGCCCATCCACAGGTCGTTCAGGAACAAGCCCGGCACATACCAGCCCAGATACAGGTTCCAGCTGACAAGGTCGGTGATGTGTGCCACCGGGTTGAAGGGGCCGCACATGGCGTAGCAGGCCAGCGTAGTCAGGCGGGTGGGGTCCATCTTGTGGCACAGCTCGTTGAGCACCCGGTGGTTATCCAGCATATCCGCCTTGTCCTTGGTGGAGATGGTGATCTCGTTGGACACGCCCCAGCAGACGATGGAGGGGTGGTTGTAGTTCTGGTGGATCAGCTCTTTCATCTGGCTGATGGTATTTTCCCGGCCATTGGGCAGGTGCTCGGAGATATAGGGAATCTCTGCCCAGACCACCATACCATACTTGTCGCACAGGTCGTAGAAATACTGGTCGTGCTGGTAGTGTGCCAGACGGACGGTGTTTGCACCCAGCTCCCGGATCAGCGCCATATCCTCATCGTGCATCTCCCGGGTGATGGCATTGCCCAGACCCTTGCGGTCCTGATGGCGGGAAACGCCGTGGAGCGGATAAGGCTTGCCATTGAGGAAAAAGCCCTTTTTCGCATCCACCGAGAAGCTGCGCAGACCCACCTTGGTGGTCACTTCGTCCACCGGCTTGCCGTCCTGCATCAAACGGACGATACAGGTGTACAGGTAGGGATCCTTCACGCCGTTCCACAGGTGGGGAGCCTCCAGATGGAGGGAAGCCTTTGGGCCTTCACCCTTTGCAACGGTGCTGCCCTCGGCATCCAGCAGCTCCACCACAACAGTGCCCTCGCCTTCCACCAGCGTCTCCACCTGAATGTCGGCGCTGCCCTCTTTCAGATCGGGGGTGATTTTCACGCCGGTGTCGCCAAAGTGACCCAGTGCAATGTGGTTCTTGTTCACCACCAGCAGGCTCACATCCCGGTAGATGCCGCCGTAGAAGGTAAAATCTGCTTTCTGGGGATAAACGCGGTCGTTGACGCTGTTGTCTACCTGCACCGTGAGCTGGTTTTCTGCCTGCAGCAGCTCCGTGATCTCTGCCCGGAAGGTGGAGTAGCCGCCGTCATGGGTGCAGAGCTGTTGACCGTTCAGCAGCACGGCAGCGCTGGAATTGACGCCCTCAAACTGCAGCCAGACCTGCTGCTGTGCCGGGTCAAAGACAGGAGCTGCAAAGTCGGTGCGGTAGGTGCAGGTACCCCGCCAGTAATCGTTGCCGCCGTCCTGACCGTCCACGGCATTCCAAGTATGGGGCAGTGCTACGGCAGCGGTCACACCGTCCGGGCCGGTGAACTGCCAGTCCTTCATAAGCTTTGCAATATTACGCATCCGATTCCTCCTGTTTTTTGCTGTGCTCCGGTAATTTTTCCGTACATTTTTCTTTCGTTGTTATTTTATCAAAGCAACCGCATTTCGCAAGATGCCCGCGAAAATCGGTCGCTTTGCGTGCGCATTCGGTTTTCGGCTCCCAAATGTGAACCGATATATTTGTATATTTTTCACAAACAGATGTATCCAACAAACTACAAAAAGAAAGCCGCCGCAGGACTTCCGTTTTCGAAAATTCTGCGGCGGCTGCCGTTTCCTTAACTTATTTTTGCAGCGGAAAGATGATCTTTTCCGCAAAGAATTCGCCCTGCTCTTCCAAGGTCAGCGTGCCTTTATATTTCTGTACGATACGCCGGATCACCTTCAGCTCATACTGTGTAGAACGGTTTGCCTGCTTTTCCGGCGGGCGCAGCGGACTGATGATATTCACCACCACAAAGCCCTGCCGCACACAGACCAGCAGGTCGATGACCCGGCACTCCGGGCGAGCGGTCTGCACCGCGCTTTCCACAGCATGATCCAGTGCATTGGCAAACAGCGCGTACAGGTTCCCCGCCTCGATAAAGCCCAGACAGCTGCCGTTTGCCACGGCATTCAGCTGGATGCCCCGGGACTCGCACAGCAGGCTCTTCTCGGTCAGCACCACATCCAGCACCTCGTTACCGGTGTTGCGGTTCGCGTCATAAAGGCGGGCTGCGCGCTCGGCCTCCTCGATGCGCTCCGGCGGCACCGCTTCAGGCGACAGCTTGCGGAGATTGGCGATCTGCACCTTCAGTTCATGGCAACGCTTGTTGATGATCTGCACATTCTGCCGGGCAACCTGATACTGCTGACGCTGGCGCTCGTACAGCAGGTTCAGGGCATTCATCTCTTTTTCCATGGCAGATTTCTTGAACAGCTCACTTTGAAAATACAGCAGGGTGATAAAATAGAACTGCCCGATCAGAATGGTGGCTATAACGCTCCGCGGAAACTGTTCCGCGCGGAAATTGTCCAGCACCGCTGCCTGTACCATGAACAGGATGCCGATAAAAAATGCGCTGAATAGCTGCCGGGGCCCGATATGATACTCTCCTTTATAAGGCAGCTGCCGTGCCAGCAGGATGTACACTGCCGCAAAGAATACCGCCCCGGACAGCAATTGTACCAGAACCGCCCAAGGGGAAGCCATGTTCAGCGGGTGTCCATACCGGGCAAATTGCAGCTCCAAAAAGCACCAGCCCTCGTAGGCGCACTGCGCGATAAGCAGACTCCACACCGCGCAGTACATCGCCCCTTTTTTATTGATATCCGTACACAGGTAGATCATCCCGCCCAGCAGCGCAAAAAAGGAGATATAAAGCGCCAGCAGCAAAAGCTGCTGCTGCCATAGTGTTGTGGACTGTGCCAGCGGGTCCAGCAGCTGCGCCAGCAAAAGCAGCGGGAACAGCATCCCGCAGGCACGCGCCCAAAAATGGGAGCGATGCCGCAAAGGCAGACAAAAGACCAGTGCTGCACCCCAGCGCAGCAGCGCCCGGAGCAGGCTGTTCAGCAGGGATGTGGTCACAGCACACCTCCCATGTAGGACGCCACTGCGGTAAGAAAAGCCGTGCGCTGCCGTCGGCTGATCTCCAGCCGGTCGTCTTTCACAAGGGCAAAGTCGCTTTCAATGCCCTTGACGTAGGCCAAGTTGACCAGATAGCACTGGTTGCAGCGGACAAAGTGGTACTCAGCAAGCTGCTTTTCGGCGCTTTGCAGGCTGGCGCGCACCGCAAATTCTCCTTTGGCTGTGTGGTAATACAGCATCCGGCTGCGGGTCTCCAGATAATAGATATCCGCCGTGTCCAGCAGCTGGATGCCGCCGCCCGCCAGCTGCAACACCACCTGCCCGCCTCTGCGCCGCTGTACCCGCTGGATGGCGCGGGAGAGCTTTGTGCAGAACTGATAATAATTCACCGGCTTCAGCACATAATCCAGTGCGTCTACCTCGTACCCCCGGATGGCATACTGCGCCATGTTGGTCACAAAGACCAGCACCACCTCCGCATCCACTGCCCGGATGGCTTCGGCAGCGCCAAAGCCGTCCAGCCGGGGCATCTCCACATCCATAAAAATGATGTCGAACCCCGGCGTATAGTGCTCTGCGATTTCGGAGCCGTCTGTAATGAGGATGATCTCCACCTGTACTCCCTGCTCCTCGGCATATTGCCGGACGAACCGGTTCAGGCATTCCCGTGTTTCATCCTGATCCTCCACGATTGCGATCCTGAACATCCTGCCCCCACCTTCTCTCTGCGTCTGATTGCCGTATCACTCTTTTTATTGAAACACACTTTTCCGTGAAATGCAATGGAAAACCTTGTTCAAGACAAGCTGTTTTTAGACGCCTGTCTTGCAGGAAGCGGTCAGGCTCGCACAACACAAGCTTCCTTCTGCAAAGCAAAAAGGCAGGACACCATCGCCGTGATGATACCCTGCCTTTGATCGTTTACCGCTCCGTTGCGTAAACGCAAACCTCCGTGAATAAAAAACACACTTGAACCCCAGACCCCCTGCGTGTGATGCATGATGACTTTTCGGTTTTTAGGGCGTTGATTCGTTAAATAGGCTCGATTTGCTACAGATCTGCTACAAACGGCAGTTTTTCGACTTGCATCAGTAACCTGTTTTTTTATATTCTCACTGGCCAAACTTTCAACTCCTATACTCTCCCCTCGCCAAAAAAGTCTCAAATGTTTTGTGTGGTTTGATGATAGTATTTTCAGTTGACGTATGATACACTGAATTTTAAGGAGTTATTCAGTTGTACTGTGACTACTTATTTAAGCATTTTTACGGACACCAAATCTTGCATACAAAAATGCGAAATCTGCTTTGAATGGAGTATTTGCTTATGTTTAAAATCAACAATCTGGCAAATCAGACAAGTCACATCGTCACCGAACAGAAGGGTATCTTCTCCATTGTTGAGCACAATGTCGATTTCTCCGTAGCGCCTTGCAATGCAATGGAAGAATACTATATGAGCCAGATGAATGTCAAACGGAAACAGGCCGTTGCCAATCTCAACGGAAAAGTTGGGCTTGTTCTCCAAGCGGGCGCAATGCAGTACATTGTTGGCAATGTGCAAGCAACCACCGGATTGAAGGGTGTTGGCGACTTCTTAGGCAAAATGGTAAAAAGTTCCGTCACAAAAGAAAGCGCAATCAAGCCGGAGTACGTCGGAACGGGTGTGCTCGTGACCGAACCCACCTATAAATATCTTCTGACCGAAAATGTCGGTGACTGGACAGGCGGTCTTGTAATGGAAGACGGCATGTTCCTGGCCTGTGAATCCACTGTCAAGCACGAGATTCAGGCACGCTCCTCGCTTTCTTCTGTAGCACTCGGAAATGAAGGACTCTTCAATCTACGGCTTGCTGGCAATGGTGTATGTGTACTGGAAAGCAATGTTCCCCGTTCGGAAATCGTAGAAATCGACCTTCAAGACGACGTTTTAAAAATTGATGGCAGCTTTGCGATTTGCTGGTCCGGCAGTCTCAGCTTTACGGTTGAACGTTCCGGAAAAACCTTGCTTGGTTCTGCCGCATCCGGTGAGGGTCTGGTAAATGTTTATAAGGGAACTGGCAAAGTATGGCTTGCTCCATTAACACCTTCTCAATCACTGATTAGCGCAACGCATGCAAAAAGTGCAAAGTAATTGACTACCCGTTCTTATTGCTTTCACTGTTTTACTTCTTTACAGCATCATCTTTGCAAAAAGCTCTTGGCCTTTAATATAAAGGTCAAGAGCTTTTTTGCTTGCCGCTGAACTTCTGTTTCAGGAGGTCATCAGCGTATTTGTTTTCGGACACCTTGCTGGGGTTGTGGTAGGTCTCGCCGTCAATTTCGATTGCAATTTTGGATTCAGGAGATTCCAGCGCAAAGTCGATATAGCGGTGCCGACCATAGATGTCCACGCAGGGGTACTGGACCTGCAAATTTTCGGTTTTCTCAGGTCCAAAAGCCTCACAGAACAGCTGTACAAACAGCTCCTCCGCACGGCTGTTGACACCGGTTGCTTTTGGCTCCATGATGGTCGCCTGTTATTTTAACCCTTATCACCTTTTAGAGGTTCTGACAATCTATAATAAATCATTTTTATTTTACTCCTGCAACCAAACGAAAGCAATGCACGGGTTGCACTGCATCAGTCTCTTTTTATTGTAGCATCATAACCTGTATGCTCTCTCAGACAGTCCCGTTTTGCTGGGGGAGCTGCAGGCACTTTTACAGTATCAATATGACCGCATTGATTTTATTGACGAACCTGTGGATGTGGGCTTTGCTTGTCCGCTGGACCTGCACTGCACCTATACCCGCGACCAGCTGCTGGTGGCGCTGGACTTTTTGAAGCCTGCCACTGTCCGCGAGGGCGTGAAGTGGCTGCCGGAAAAGCAGCTGGACGTATTCTTTGTGACCCTGAACAAAGCGGATAAGGATTACTCCCCCACCACCATGTACAAGGATTATTCCATCAACGAAAGCCTGTTCCACTGGCAGAGCCAGAGCACCGCCGCCGAAAACTCTGCCACCGGGCAGCGCTACATCCATCACCGGGAAAAAGGAAGCCGGGTGCCGCTGTTCGTGCGCGAGTTCAAGGCAGATGCCCGTTTTGGCGGTGCAGGAGCGTATACCTATCTGTGCCCGGTGCAACCAGCCCATCAAGAGGGTCAAGCTGAAGGAGGACGGCTCCATCATGCAGGCGGCAGAGTTTGCAGCTCCCCATGAGGGAATGTGCGCAGACTGCTACAAAGCCACCAGATTGAACGTAGCATAATAAAACTGCTCTATTTCGATGTCACTTAATTCTTGTATGATTCTATATTTCATGGTACACTTACAGTAGTGAGTTCTGAAAGCTCTCCTCTGTGAGCGGAAAGGAGCATTGCATGAAAGATTTGCAGTTTCCTGTCGGAATCTCGGATTTTGCCGAGATGCGCAACAACGGATACTATTATATCGACAAAACAAATCTGATCGTTGACCTCCTTGATAAAGGGCCGGTTGAAGTAACTCAAATTACTCGCCCTCGCCGCTTCGGAAAGACTCTTGGCATGAGCACTCTCGCAAATTTTCTGAATATCCGCAAAGACAGCAAGCAACTGTTTAAGGGATTGGCGATTTCCAAAAATACAGAGCTTTGCAAAAAATGGATGAACCAGTGTCCTGTGGTATTTTTCTCTTTCAAGGACACGGATGGTCTGACCTTTGAAAGTGCCTATGGAATGCTGTGCATGAAACTGGCATTTGCATTTCAGGATTATCAGTTTCTTTTGGATGACGCTGCTATTTCCGACGATGACAAAGGCATCTTTAAGCGGATTCTGGGACGCACTGCATCCATGGATGAAACAAAAAGCTGCTTTTTGCTATTGACCCGGATGCTGGAAATCCATTTCAAAAAGTCGGCGGTCGTCATTCTGGATGAGTATGATGTTCCCATTGCCAAAGCCAGCAGCAACGGATATTATTCGCAGATGCTGGACGTGATGCGGGCTATGATGAGCACCACGCTCAAAGACAACACCTCCCTCGACTTTGCTGTTGTTACTGGCTGCCTGAAAATTGCAAAAGAAAGCATTTTTACCGGGACGAACAATTTCGTTTCGGATACGATTCTTTCTCCCCGGTTGAGCGAATCCTTTGGTTTTACACAGGCAGATGTAGATCAAATGCTGAAAGATGCTGATCTTGAATCGCAGTCTGCTGAAATCAAGACATGGTACGACGGTTATCATTTTGGCGATGCAGACATTTATTGTCCGTGGGATGTGATCAGTTATCTGCGAGATTTCCAGTATGGTGTAGCACAGAAGCCGAAAAGCTATTGGAAAAACACCAGTGATAATGCTATTATCCGTTCTTTTATCGACTATGCAGGCGACAATATCACCACAAAGCTTGAAACTCTGATGGCTGGCGGCTCTATTGTTCAGCATATTGAAGAAAACCTGACCTACGATTATCTGCACTCCTCGGAGGAAAATCTTTGGAGTGTGCTGTATCTGACGGGCTATCTGACCAAGGTGCGGGATAAGGATCTGGCGGATTCACTGCCGGATGGCTGCTCTGCGCTGATGATTCCCAATGCAGAGATTCGGGAAATTTTTGAAACCACTGTAAGCAAATGGTTTGATGACAGTGCAAAGGCGTGGAACCGCAGCCCTTTGTTTGATGCAGTCTGGAGCGGAAACAGCGAAGCTTTGACACAGGAAATGACCAAGCTGCTTCGCATGACCATCAGCTACCATGACTATCGGGAGGATTTTTACCACGCTTTCCTTGCAGGCATCTTTACTGGTGCTGGCTATGTGGTAGAATCTAACAAAGAGCATGGCGAGGGTCGCAGCGATGTTATTGTAAAGGACATCCGCAATGGTCGTGTGGCAATTTTTGAAGCCAAGTATGCCAAAACTCTGGATGCTCTGCCGGATGCTTGCGATACTGCCATTCAGCAGATCAATGACCGGATGTACGCGGCGGACTTCCGGGACGACTATGATGACATCCTCTGCTATGGCATTGCATTCTTCAAAAAACGCTGTATGGTAAGGAAAAAATAATTATCTACTGGGGAGTATCTTCGGATGCTCCTCTTTACTTTTGCAGGGCAGTCCGAGTGGATTGTCCTGTTTTTATTTGGAGGCACACAATGAAAGAAGAAAAAATCAAAGTCCTTGCACTCCTGCCAATGGAGCTGCCAAAGGAGATCGAGCTGGACAACACCCTTGAAGCCATGCAGAAATTTGTAGGCGGGCTGATTGAATGCATCACCTTAAGTGACACCGGTTCAGAGATTACACTGGTCTGCAATGATGAGGGCAAGCTGCTTGGCCTGCCTCTCAATCGTCCGCTGTGGGATGGAGCCGATGTTCTTGCCGGGCCGGGATTTCTGGCCGGATGCGACAACGAAGGGAATCTGACTTCCCTGCCGCAGAGTGCAATGGATTTCTACAAAGAGAAATTCAGAGCTTTTATCGAAAAAATCAAAAAGCGCAATCTGAACTACGCTGCCATGCGTGCAGACGGAAAACTGCCAAGAGAGGAATACCAAGCCCTCTGCAAACAGGCAGATGACGAGATTGCACACTTAGAGCAGGAGCTGAAAGCCATCTCCCCTGCGCCCGATCCCCAGACGGTTTCTTCGGGCATGAAAGAGATCCACGATTTTCTCTCTCAGAAGTTCGATGTGCACGGTGCCCGTCTTGCTCCCGAATTGATTGACCGGTTCGTTGAAGTGGTCACCCCCCATTGCCGATTACTCCTACCGCTGGAAGCTGAACACCGGCTGCAAGAAGTCCAAAGAGGAGCGCACCGATTTGATGGCTGTATCGGAAAAGCCCATCCTTACCTTCACCATCGACTTTGAAACTGCCAAGCGTTACTGGGAAGCCAGCAAGATGCCCCACCAGTTCCGCCGTGCAGCGTGGACCGACCTGACTGTGGAGGTGTATCTGTGATGCTTCTGGGAAGCAGCCCTGTGTTAAACGCAATTCATCTCATACATGAGAAAACAAATAAGGCCTACCGTCAAAATTGACGGTGAGCCTTATTTTAAGCTTGATTTTTAACGATAACTCGCTATAAATCCCTTATGCTCTCGTTTTTTTAATAGCAGCCTGAGCGGGTGCCAAAATTACAGAGCGTTGGGCATCATTCTTCTCCCTCCGGGTACTGCTCAACGCTTCCTTTTGAACTGAGCAGCATCGGCTTGCGATGTTTTTTTACTTCTTCTATTTTCATCACACGGATGGCAAACATCCAATCGTCGCCAAAGTCATAATGGAGCGAGAATTTTTGTCCTTCGATCAGCCCCAGTTCATCCAATGCAATATCGGTTCCTTCTGCATCATCTTCGTCAAACAGGTCATCTTCCATCGGATTGAATCGATAGCAGTCTTCGCTGTACATCTTGTTGTCCATGCAAAATTCATACAGATGCTCTGCCGTAAAATCAAATGCATTCAAAATCGCCATGCAGAGCTGATCCAGTGTATCCGTACCACAGATGGTTATCGTTCTGTATACGCTGCGCCCAAGCCCTGCCGGATAAACCTTTAATGTATACTGTATCCTCATTACGATTCCACTTTCTTTTGATTTTATTTCAATTCGACTTTCTGCATCTGTCCCAAAATCGCGTTTTTCACACCATCCCTCAGATAGGCCTCATTCAGCGTTTTCTTAGTATAATTCAGATATGTCCCAGCCGCTTTCTCTATCAAAAGTGCCGTAAAGTAGCGCTCCCAGCTAAAATATTCCTTACTATCGATGTAGCCAGACGGTGTTTGCAAAATCTGTGTGGTCTCTGCATCTTTCAAAATTCCAGAGGAAAGTATCAGCCATTCAAAAGATTCCGGCAGATATAGTGCCAGATTTTTTCTTGTCTGCACCAACTGCAACACCCTGTCCATTTCCGGGCCAAAAGCGGCACCATCTGCAATCACCAGAATCTTTTCATCCTTATGAACCTTCAAATAGGAAAATACATTAGATTTTCCGTTCGCAGTATCACACTGTATTTGCTGTTCTTTACAGACCGCATCAAAAAACTGATACCCCGAATTGCTGTCCTCTGTCAAGATCTTCTCCGGTTTAATATTTTCAGTCGTACTATCCGGGTAAATTCGATAGAACGAATGATAACTCCGTTTCAGTGTCCCATACTTTCCAGAGGTTCGGATTCCATACACTTCTTCCACACTGTATGGCAAGGCCGGCAAACCCTCTCTGGTCACGATAACATAATAGTTATCCGTCTGCTGAATCGCACGCGCAAAATCTTTGGTCTTGACAAACTCGTTTCCTTCATCGATAAAAACAATGCTGTCCTGAATATTGTCAAGTTGTCCCTTCCAAAGATTTCCTTCTACCACATAGCAACCTTTATCACAATTTAGAGTGACCGGCCCACTTTCTCCATCGTTCATATGAGTACGAATCATATCCACGAGGGTCGTTTTACCCGTTGCGCTATCCCCGCGAATGACGGTTAAGTTGCGCCGCAGTTCAAACTCATACTTTAGATACTTTGTGCCGACAACCACTTTATGAATGCCTTTCATTTCTGTCAGCCCCTTTACACAAACTCACCTGC